>Ga0206871_10019_pt2 | contig 38010 bp, 13 predicted proteins | sample Alteio_BWOrgCont_33_FD_152627 | JGI IMG/M metagenome (GOLD analysis project Ga0206871, IMG submission 152627) | Enriched cells from forest soil in Barre Woods Harvard Forest LTER site, Petersham, Massachusetts, United States -... | ecosystem: Environmental > Terrestrial > Soil > Temperate forest >...
CATGTAGGACTGGTTCGCTGAGGCGTCAAACAACTCGCCCTTATAGCGTAATCCTGCGGACTGGGTCATTGGGCACATTGGACCAGAGAAATCACTGGGTAGCCTGCCCTGGTCCTCCGGCACACTTCTGGGATAAATTGCCACCGACTGAACGGTCTCTGGTAAGATCGCAAAGACAGGAGTTGTCCAACCGATTAAAAGGATCAGGACGACTGTAAGGAGACCTGCAAGACTCTGGTGATTATTCAGTTTCACAGCAATGGATTATGAGAGGTTTTCCGGACTGTCGAGGCGGAGAATACAGGCGAATTCGCAGCGACGAGTATGTGCGTAGCACGACCTAATCAACAAATCCAATATGATTAGGGAATCTAGCTAAGGGCGATCTAGGACGACTCCAGCCTGGGGAACTCTCATCTAATAAGAATGGGTCGACTTCTACAATTTTTATTGAATCGCATTTGATGTCGAGCTTGGGCATATTACTCATTCCCCATATTGAACACTGAAGTATTTCATCTACGATTACAACTGAGCTAGCATGTGTCCTCCAATGCATATGCTCTTTTGAATCAAGGCCCGCTCCATTTCTAGCATCCTTGGTAAATGTCCCGCATATTTTTGAGACAGCGAAGAAGTGCACATTAAATATTGGCAGTCTTTTTTTAAATTGGTCGGAAAAAGCACTTCCAATTGTCATGATTGATATTCTCTGGTCCCAGTATGAAAAATTTATATCAACAATATGACCATCCATAAAAATATTTTTAAAAAGCGCCGCGTCAAAGACCATAGAATATTTCCTTTATTGTGCTGGAATGTGGGCTGCGTTCTCGCTCGAATCGACAGGACGACCCATGCGATCCAAATCAACACCGCCGCCATCTTGTATATGCCAATGTGGCTTTTGATTTCCGACCAGGGCATCGCCAGAATCATAATATACACGGGCACCCGTCTTTGAATTAACAAAAACCTTGCGACCCGTATCTGTAGTTTCAACCAATTTAAACCCCGCCGCCTCTAATTGCTTCCGTCCTGTATTGAATGAAGACCCTGCGAGGTTTACTCCCTCCAATCCTAATTTACGGAGTGTATTTATTGCAGCGACACGCATTCCGCCACCTACGGCATAGTGTACAATTTTCCCAACGACTGCTACGCCACCAATAGCCACTTTTCCCCATGGAATGATGCTAGCCACATCTTTTCCCGCGCCCTTATAATCTCCACGATTAGCTTTATCTAATGCATCCATCGCAGCTACAACCGGCACCATTTCAAGTGCACCCTTACCAATTGCAGTGAGCCTTCTGTTTGTCTCCTCGGTATCCACAGTCGCACCTTGCCTGCGAGCTGCCTCAACCTCCGCATTTATTCGTGTTTCCTCGCCATCTGCCCAAGCTGTGTACGCTTGAATACCCGCTTTGGCGTCCGTGATATTTTGCTTCTTAAAGAATGCATACAATTTATTGAATCCTTCATCGCTCAAATCTCCTTCCTGGACTGCAGTGCCAGCGTAACCAGAGCCTATGAGCTGTGAAAATGCTTTCAGTGTTGGGTCATCTACGTTAGTGAATGCAAGATCGGTCCAACGAGTTGTTAACGCATGCTCCGTGGAGATTACTTTTGGTAATCCTGGCGTCCAATTGTAGCCAGGTACCGCCCAATCCGGAATTGGTATGTCTTGAAGCTCACCCTTGTTCGGGTCCGTAGCATTCGCTTTCCATTCCCAAGCACTCTGCTCATCGTTCCACTGCCAATCCAAACCAGTAGTATCTTTGCGGTTTACTGGATCGCCACCGCAGAAGTCATACCAGTTCAGCCCCGCCCTAGCCGGATCGACCTGTGCGAACCTGCCATACACAGGTTCATACTGCCGGTTCCGCATGTAGGACTGGTTCGCTGAGGCGTCAAACAACTCGCCCTTATAGCGTAATCCTGCGGACTGGGTCATTGGGCACATTGGACCAGAGAAATCACTGGGTAGCCTGCCCTGGTCCTCCGGCACACTTCTGGGATAAATTGCCACCGACTGAACGGTCTCTGGTAAGATCGCAAAGACAGGAGTTGTCCAACCGATTAAAAGGATCAGGACGACTGTAAGGAGACCTGCAAGACTCTGGTAATCATTCAGTTTCACAGCGATGGATTATGAGTGGTTTTCCGGGCTGTCGAGGCGGAGAAAATAGATGAATGCGCAGCGATGAGTTTCTGCGCAGAACGGAGTCCCACTGTCAGCGACGAGGTTCTGCGCAGGACGGAAGAGTTTTTACGAGCACGCTGTGCCACATCTCAAGTAAGCATCCGTTGCCATTTGCTCAAACTGACATCAACTACGCGTTTTAGGTCCTCATCTAAGCAGCCAATGGTAATGGCTCGAATCACTGGGGGTACACCACCGTAAAAAGCTTCTGCTATTGCGCCTGCTATGCATGCTTGGGTATCACTGTCTCCGCCAAGAGAGACTGCATTACGAATTGCATCTTCAAAGGATGTAGACTCAAGAAACGCAATGATTGCTTGGGGAACTGATCCTGAACATGAAACATCGAAACTATAGCTAGGACGTATTTGCTCTAGCGTTTTTTCAAATTTATATCCAAAACTTGAAGCAAATGAGCGAATACCTTGTTTTGTCTCGCCCTTGCGCGCAATAAAAATGCACCCAGCAACGGCGCAGGCACCAGCTATGGCTTCGGGATGATCGTGAGTCACTTCCGCAGATGCTTTTGCCCAGATCAAGACATCATCGAGAGCATTGAATGCCCATGCAATCGGACTGACTCGCATCGCAGAGCCATTTCCCCAGCTATGGTATGGATCTCGGTCTGTGGGATGCGCTGCCCATTTTGCAAAAGTCATCCCATAACCGACATGAGGATAACGTTTATACCATTCCTTTAGCTTATCAGTGAATGATGCCTTTGTATTCAACGCATCGGCTATTGCGATGGTCATGACAGTGTCATCAGTAAAGCAGCTGGCTGCGCTAAATAATGCAAAATCTTTTCGTTTTATGGGCGATCTCTCGTATGGAGAACCAATCACGTCCCCGGCGATAGCACCAAGCATAGTATTTGTCCCTGGAACGAGATAAACCTAATGAAAAATCAAAAAGCTAATCGTAATCAAGTATGGCAACAACTCCTACTCGTAAGGCTCTAAGATAATCCGCCAGCCGTTTGCTTTCTGATGTCTCAGGACCATCCCATTTGAAATTAATATTCAATCCGTTAATACGTCCTATTGCCATTATTTTATCTCCAACAGGGATATGAATATCAATTGCTTCTCCAATGGATTTCTCTTTGTTATCTATGCTACGCAAGATGATATCAATGTGCTCAGGAGAAATTTCCTTCTGATCGGCCGCCAACGTTCTCACCTTTTCTCTTTGAACCTCGTATGGGTTTTCGGGAACAAGCAAAGCGTTTGGAAATTGACTAAGCAATTCGTCTGCTATCACGCGTGGATTAATACTACCCGATACGGTTTGTAGATTTAGAAACATAATGGTTATCCCGTTTAGTTTCCTGCGCCAGCTGACGGCCCATCAAATTGTCTGAAAAAATCTTCTGGCGTCGCTACAGTAGGCCGACTGAAAATAGAAAACGCATTCCTAGGTATATTGGGAATCGATGAACGAGGAATCATCATTTCGCCACCAGCAGGATTGGGGACAGATTCAAGAAATGGTCCGATTACGGACCCTTTTGCGGACAACACCACCGGGTGCCCCCCACGCTCTTTAGCAACCAATCGCGCATACGATTCAGCAACGGCTAGATCAGAAGTCACAAAGAATCCTCTTGCATCTCCTCCACCGGAGGCACGTGAAGCGTTCGCCGCCTTATTTGAATCAAGTCCGGCTTCAATCGATGCAGCAGACGAATCATCGGTGCCATGATACCAAATAATTTCTTTAGAGCCAGTCGAGAGCGGTTTTGGAGTACTGATACCGACCTTAACTTCATTTGTCCCAGCCGTACGCTCTGCAGATCTAATCGGTGCGGAAGCACCGCGTCCAGCAATCATTACTGTTGCAGCAGCTACACCTAAATCCATGGTAGGCTGTAGGCGTCCAGTATGTTCTCCAGTGAAGGGGCTGGTACCAGTGATGATCGCGCCACCGCGATCAACGAGGAATGTACCAGGATTCAAGTCGCGCATGGCATCAGCACCTACCCTTGCCGACTGATTCAACGCTTGCGCCGCTCCACCCGAACTAATTGAGCCAGTATCCAGGATTTGTCGATGATCGCTTGGACCATAAGCGATAGAGCTGGGAGTACCATCGAGATTGAATGGCTGGGTGAAGTTGATCGTCGAGTATCTATATGCCTCTAGTTGTCCGCCACCATACCAATCAAGCCCCCGAGGTATTGCAGGCTTCGTGGACTCGCGATTCCAATCAATTATTGTGAATAGATCGGGATCTGTATTTTCCTGAAGTCCAAGATCATTTGGCGTTAGATTGTCATTCGGTTTTGGAACGTTGGTTGGCGAACCTGGTACATAGGTCCAATACGGATGATCGCCTTTGACGTACTGCCAATCCAACCCTGTCGGATCTTCTTTGTTCACCGGGTCCCCGCCCGCAAACCCATACCAGTTCATCCCCGCCCTAGCCGGGTCTACCTGAGCGAACCTGCCATACATAGGTTCATACTGCCGGTTCCTCATGTAGGACTGGTTCGCTGAGGCGTCATACAACTCGCCCTTGTATCGAATTCCACCACTCGGAACGCCTGCTCCCATGGCGAGAGTAGTAAGCGTCGGCTGATTATTGACCAGCTGACCCATCTGCTCCTGAAGTACATTGCCAAAACTGTCGTAGGAGAACGCTCTCGTATATCCGTATATAGGACTGCTGGAAATGCCCAGGTTGCCAACGAGCCCAGAGACGTTGCCGAGAGGATCGTGGGCGTAGACCTGAAGCCCAGACGCCGATCCCACCTCCCACAGCGGCGTGTTGCCGTGATGGAGGTAGCTCGTGGTGATCGGAGGGTTCGTGCCATTGGTCACGGTCTGGCTGAGGAGATTCTGGCCATCCCAGGTATAGTTCGTGGTGGCGCCATTGATCGTGGAGGATTGGCGCATCCAGGTATCTGGGAAGTAGCTAAGAGCCATGGACTGACCATTAACGGTTGACGCAGTCATTCTGTCAAATTCGTCGTAGGAAAAACTGGCCTCAGTAGTAGGGATTTCAAGGCCAACAGATACGGTTCTGGAGGTTACCTGACCCTGATCATTATACGTAAATGCACGGTGCTGCCCATTCAGGTTGACATCGGAACTGGTAATATCCTCTGCGGTCTCTTGATTGAATGGATTGAATGTCGTATGACGTAACGTCCGAGTACCAGCAATGGTCCAAGCCAGACCAGAAAAAATTGCTGTGGCTGGTTGAGCCGCTGTTGTCGTTGCGATGAGCGACGGTGCCAATGGAATGGAGGAGCTCAAGCCTGGGGTTGCCAGATCGATGCGCGGCACAGTGGTAGCACCTGCAAAGTTGGCTTGCAGCGTCATGGTTTGATTTGCCCAGACCGACACCGAGAGGACCTTGGCAGCACCTGCATCGCTCACCCACGGGGATGACGCCAGATCCGTGGGCACACCACCACCTACAGGGACTGATTGCACGGTTAGGCGTCCCAGTGCCCCAGGCGGACCGAAGCTGCTGGAGCTGCTAGGTTGGGGCGAGTACTCCCAGATGACTCGATAGGAACTGCCGTCAACTGCCTGCAGTGACAATCCCGCGGCGGTGATTGGACCAGTACCATAGGTCGTCGGGAGAGCGGGCTGAACGGTGACTGAGATATCGGGTCCAGCGACTGCCGGTGCCATGGCCAGCATCAGAGGAGCGCTGGTTACGCTACCAGTTCCAACTGCCGACAACCCACTGGGGGTGAATGTCCAGGTACCATCGACCGAGTTCTGCACCTCTCCCGCTGACGCAGTGACTAGCGTATCGGACTTAAGCTGCGTCCCGGTTAATGTGATCACATCGGTGCGATTGTCCGAGTCGTCATAGCCATATGTCGTCTCCGAGGGAAGATTCCCGGACCTCACCTCTTCGATGAGTCTTCCTGACGTATCATAGGTATAATTGATGCTAACCTGCGAAGGTAATGATACCTGGGTGATGCGGCTTTGCCCATCTCGCACTATTGACCAGTTCTCCAGATTAGACCCCACCACCTGCCCTATGCCGTTCACTGATCCCGAACTGTCGTACGAATAGGTGCGATTCACCCCATTGGGAAGAGACGTACCCAGCAGGCGACCATAGGGGTCGTAAGTGATCTGCGCAGATCCGACACCGGGCACCGTGATGAGTGAAAGTCTCCCCAAGGGATCATAGCTGTACTGCTCAGCACCTCGGGTAAGCAACTGATCAGCGCCATTGTAGGAGAAGGCTACCAGAGCAGCTCCAGGGAGTGCCAAGGTTGTCAATCTGCCACGACGGTCATTGTTCCGCTGGACGGTGTTCGTCCCCTGCTGCACGGTTTCCAGAGAGCCACCAGCTGCTGGCAAGTCGAGCCCATACGCGATTACTGCGCCGGTCGATGCATAGGTTTTCCCAGACATCCTTCCAGATTGGTCGTAAGCGTATGTGACCACCCGGCCTGCACGATCGGTGTGTGCCAACACCTCACCGGTTGCGGCATAGGCAAAGCTCTCGGTCTTGCCGTCCGCATGCAGCAATCCGATGACCCGATTGGCATCGTCATACGTATAACTGACACCATGACCCTGGTTGTCAAACACGGCTGCGGTACGACCAAGTGAATCTGGCGTATACACCGTCTCTCGGCCACTCGAGTCAGCAGTTTGCAGCAAAAAGCGGGTTTTCGGATCATAGGAGTAGTTGGTGGTGGTTAGTCCATCACTCTTCACCAGCAGTGTTCCCATGCAGTCATACGAAGCCGTCTGCGGCATGCGTCCGGTGGTCAGCGTTGAAATTGCGTGCCCCAATCCATCGTATTGGTAACTGGTCAGGATGGATGCTCGCGTCATGGTCATGACCAATCCACCTGGCGAGTAGGTCCAACTCGTGGTTACACCCTTGGATATGCTTGTCATCATGCGATTGACGGGATCGAATGACTGCGTCGTCAGGTTCCCCTGAGCATCAGCAAACTGCAGAACATTCCCCTTCACATCGCGACTGATTACAGCTTGCACAGCCGCCTGGGTGTTTGGAGCCGAATTTTGACCGTTATCAGTGATTCCATTGATTTCGCCGAGGCCGCTGATGACAGGCATGGCAGTCAGGCTGCGCGGATCGGTCTTGGCAGACACCATGCCAAAATTAGGATCATATTGGAACGTGCTGCCCACCTGGGCCTGCGGATTGGAAAGAAGCGTCGTCGGGGTGGTGACCTGGCTTGTTCGACTGAAGCCATCACGCAAACGGGTTGTGGTCGCCCGGTTGGGCGGAGTCAGCGTATTGGTTGAGCCATCATTGTATTGAGTTATTGTGGTGATGCCCGTCAGCTGGTTTTGCACCGAGCTGGGGTAACCGCGCGCATCGAGGCTGGTGGTCGTGGCCGTCGCATTGTGCCCAACCAGCGTGGTGACGACCTGCTTGGCAGAGTCATTGAACGTCTGTTCGCGACGGTTGCCGAAGACATCGATGGTTGCCAGCAAGACCCCATCATCGTCATACTCACTGGCGGTCGGGTTCCCGAAACTCGGCTGGACGGAAATCACATGTCCCGCCTGATCATAATTGGTCTGGACGGTTCCCCCGACCGGATTGGTGACCAGCTGAATGAGTCCATTCGCGGTGTACTGACCTGTGGTCACGTTGCCGTCGGCATCGGTCGCCGTGAGTACCCAGCCCAGACCGTTCAAGGTGGAACTTGTCGTTCCCACTGGATCCTGGACCGAGGTGATACGTCCCAGGACATCACGCTGATAGGTTGTCGTCGCGCCCAAGGAATCAGTTTGGTAATTCAGCCATCCATAGACCTGACTGTAGGACGAGAAGATTTGATAATCAGTGGTACCCCCTGCGACCAAGGAATGTGGTGTGCTTTCATTGATGGTGCGACCAATCGCATCGCTCAGACGCTCGAAGGTGCGCGTTACACCTTGCGTGGTGGTTTGTGTGGTGGTCATATCCCAGTTGTTCCCAGCAAGGATATAGGTGAAGATCTGGGGCGCAGCCCCAATGCTACCCAGCATAGTTGGACGACCAAGGGCATCATAAGTATTGTTTACAGTATTGCCTTCGACATCAATAGATTGGATGACGTTACCGAGTTGGTCATACTGGAATTTTTCGGGACTGGAGATGCCAGGATGCTGGATGCTAATCATGCGGTCTTGGACATCATACTTGTAAATGGTCGTATATTGCGATTCGACAGCAGTCACCTGGGCGATCAGCCCATCAGCGGTGTAAGTGGTCGCGGTATGGCGGCGCGTTGGCGAAGTCGAGCTTTGCGGCTGGCCAGCTGGAGTGAAATTGCTGTATGCCCAGACCTTCCCGCGTGCGTCAGTCTGGGTTTCAAGGAATCCATCACTGTTATAACTATAGGACGTGGTACCCCCCGACGAATCGGTGACGGACTGCACATGACCGCAACTGCTCCCTGAATTGGCTATGTAGCTCGTGCGCGAGAGAACATCGGCTGTCCCACTGCCAGCGATACCCTGCACCGCCAGCTGATCTGTTTGCGTGAGCACATTGGCACCAACCAGATATGGATTCCGATCCGCCAGATCCGAATAGGTGTACGTAGTAACCTGGACTGGGCCCGAAGCACCCCCCACCGTGACTCCGGTGAGATTCCCGATCTGCGGGTCGAAGGTGAGATCGGTACGCATCTTTGCCATACTCGGATCGTAATAGGGCACGGTCGATGAGAACGCCGTTGTAAAACTGGTGATCGGGGTCTGATAGCGCACCACACCATCGAATCGTTGATGCACGACCGAGGCGAAAGGCAGGCGATTGACGGGATTAGGCCCGCCTTGATATGCCCATAGCGGCAATCCATAGGTCACATAGTTATTATCGACATTTCCCCCTTGGGTTGTGACGTGGGTCCATACGTCGGAAGCAGTCGGATAGGTGACCGTGGTCATATAGGTGCTCGACAACCCATCGACGGAATAACTGGTCAGGCGGTCATTCGAATCATAGGCCGCCTCATAGACGAAGGATGGTTGGTCTGGTGCCAAGGCCGTGATCAGATTCATATTCCCATTGTTATCATACAGGAAAGACCAGCTCCCGCTGTGCTGTGAATTCAGGGTTTTGAGCGGAGTCGTAGCTGCATCCCCACCCAAATTCGCTCTGAGTAGCGACTGTACGCGCGGGATACCATCCTGGACCGATATTCCGTGATCATTCGCATCACGCTGGACGGTCAGTTCGTCCCCATCCAACGCGTGGATGCGCACGAGCCAGCCATCAGTATTGAAATAGTAGAGGCGGTTGTCATTCCGGATCAGCCTATAGGATTCCTGTGCTTTGAAATCAGTTGTGCTGACACCCGCTTTCACCAGATCCTTCTGCCGTTGGATGGAAGCACGTCGATTCACGCCTGGTACCGCCTGGCATACCCCTAACGGGAAGAATTGCCGCTGGCTGTCGAGATCGATCAGCACTTGATTCGTTCCGTCATCAAAAATCCGCATATCGTAGTTGGTGCGCCATCCCGGACCGTAGCCGCAATCGAGACTGTCCTGACTGTTATAATACATGGTCAGATCAGGACCCATCATAGGAGTCGGGTACGATGCGATCACGGCACTGAAGAAGAGATTGCCGGACGCGAGGTTGAATACTGCATGCCCAGGAACGACCGTCTGAGCGAGCTCAGTCACCGGCGGCGTACCCAATCCTGGTCTCAGGTGCCACAGACGTACTGAGCGCGGCACGTAGATCCCGCTGCTCATGGTGTAGGTAACCTCAACATCCTTGATGAATTGCGGGATGAGCAGGGGAAGCATATAGGACTGTGATTGGTTGTTCGGCTGCAACCACGATGGCAAATTCGTGGAATACACTCCTGAACTGGAACCCTGCAATGCAACAGATACGGACATCGTTTTTGAACCGCCGAATATGTCTGTCGTCCCGTTACTTTGGAAAACGGGGACGGCCACATCCCGCTGTAAAGTGACGGTCGCAGGATATGGCCCAAAAGCGGCGAGCGGCATTCCAAATGAACCGACTTGAGAAACGTTTTGGCCTTCGACTACGCCGAAATCGAATACCGAAATTCGTGGCGTACCATTAGGCCCCATGGCATCATAGGATCCCAGCGTCTGGGTAGTCGTGAACTGACCATCTCCAACTAAGTTGGGATACGCTGGTCCCGATAACACATTTCCGGAATTGTAGGCGAACGGCCCCTCTCCAGGAAACTGGACGGGAGTTCCGATCACCTTAACTGTGACCGTACCACCAGGCTGACCAGCAGGGCTTATTCCCAATTTTCCAGAACCGAATTCATAGGTATATATTCCTGGTGTCGTTGCCGTAATAGTATAACTCGTTATGCCCTGTCCTATTGGCGTGACGGTCCAGGTGGTATATCCCGATGCGCCCAACACCACCGTTACATTCGGGGTATTTTGCAGGGTGAGGAGCCCATCGGGATTTCCCGACTTGTCGGTCTCCACTTGTTGGACGACTGCAGCAGTTCCCCCATCCGTGCTCACACTGTATCCGACTGGAGGATACTCGAGTCCATTACCAGAGGTGCTTGAGGCAGAATTGTTCGACGATGGAGAGGCAAGGAATGCCATGACACCTTCAGGGTGCCCCAGGTCACGTGGCCCTCCAACCTCGGGAATGCAAGCGCCATCGATATCCCACATCATCTGGATCAAATAGTCTCCCACATATCCTGCCATTTCGGTCGGCGGCTGGGGATTTTGTGATGGATTGACGATGGGCAGTTCCGATGCCGGTACTGGATAGAAATGCAGTACATCAGTTGGGTTCAACTGAAGAGAATCGGTGGCTGCAGAATAGACTGGGATAGTTTGATCTAGCCAGATGGCCGCATCGCCATCGCTGTCGAGCGACACGTAGGTTTTCTCGAAGAACATCGATTTCAACAACGCTGGATTCGGCGGCGATAGGGTGAAGGCATAGGTTACGTTGACATCATAGGTTGGGAAGACATCCATGCCTGGCAGGGTCGCTTGCGTTTCCGTCGAGACCCCAGAAAGGAATCCGACTGCGCCGTCCAATGCAGCGTTGGGTGAAGCAGGGTTAGAAACTTGCGTGGTGAATTGTCCATCGGACGTTTCTGACGGATTCGCCTGATTGGTAACTGAAATCATGGTGATCGTCGATAGCATGGCGGTGATCTGCGCGTCATCTCCGACCTGGACAGAATCCGCGGGATTCGTCGGGGTCCATGTCGGCCCGAGCAGATACGTTTGCGTGCTCCAGGATGCCGACTCCGTTCCATTCATCGGCGGAGCGAAACGAACGACCCCGATGGTCTCCTGAATAGAGGAATCATACCGGGTCGATATCTGGTCTGCGTAATAGTATTGTGTGGGATCGCTTTGATTGATGCTGATGGCGAGGTTGGGGATGAAGGGACGGATGAGCAGGGCAGTTTGCGCTACGCTTGGTTCGAGTAGGCCCGGTGGAGGTTCAAGCAAGAGAGGTGCAAAATTGTCGTAGACATTCCCATCCGTGATTATGATGCCGTCCTTACCCTTCTGGATGATCTCGAAAGCGGTAACCGTCATCCAGGAGATGATAGGACCGCTCGCGCTGCCAAGCCGTGCCGCCACAACGGGCAGACCGCGCTGCAAGGGAGTCAGGTCGAGCGTCACAGAATCATAATCGCTGCTGTCGTCGTCGACCGTCAGCACGCTGCTATCCGCGGCGCAGAAGACGATCTGCTGGGTCTGGCCTCCTGGCAATACCGGTACCTGGAGGGTGCGTAGATAGTTGACTTCTGAAACGAATTGGGCCGATGGGAAGGCCACATCCACCACGATGACCTCAATCGAGCTTATCACCTGACCCCCCGATTGGGCGGTGACACCGAAGTCCCCGGCGGTCGGAAAGGCAACGGGGATCTGATCCCCTGGCGAGGCAGTGGTCTGATGATTCTGACCGTCATTGAGGGTCCATGGGGCCGTCGCGGTTGCCGTCAGCAGCAAGCTGTCGCCACGCCGGATGGTAACCTGTTGATTGGACAGTGTCGTCGTCGTCCACGTAACTTGCTGGGAGGTGCTCTTTTGCCCCCCGAACTGGTCGCGGATGACCGACGTGATCGTTGTCGGTTGCCCCACCGCCAAAGGGACATTGGCATAGGTCAGACTAGAGCTGATGACGTGGACGTCACCGGCAATGGCCCCGTTGCCATCCACAGTCACCGTGGTGTTGGTAGTCGATCCGGGGACCTCGACGTAATAGGGTGATGTCACTGAGGTACCACCTCCAGGAGGTGCAGGCTGGTTGAAGCCGCCCTCGCCGACGGGCATCTGGAAGGTTGCGGTGGCAACCTGACTCTGCTGCAGGACACCTGCATCAGTGCTGGTGGTTATCGCCGCGAGCGCAGTAGTCGCGGATATGACGATCGGGCCGGAATAGAGGATGCTGCCAGATGCACCCGGGACTGGTGCTGGGGGCGTACCAGTCAAGGAACTGGTATACCAGATCTGACTTCCGGCCTGACTGCCTGCACCTGGGGTCAGGCTCACGGACAGGGGTGCAACCAAGACCCCGCCACTCGGCGAGAAGACCGGAGTCGGCACGCTGGCCATGACCGTTACCGAGACTGATCCGGTGGCGAAAGCCCCGTACGCATCCTGCGCCGTCACTAGGAATTGATAGGTGCCAGGCGCTGTCATCGTGGCTTGGGTGGTGGCGGCAGCATTGCTGCCATTCACGCTGAATATGGCCGGATCTGGAGCTCCGGCGGCAAGCGACCATGAGTAGATCAATCCTGAAGGCCCACCGTCATCCGATGCTTGCGCCGTCAGCGTGGTGGTCGTTCCGAAAACCTGGGTTAGGCTAGCCGTGACACTTTGGATGACTGGAGGCGTATTCACAACGGTTATCGTTGAGGATGCCTGGAAGTGGTCTGCGCTATCGACCGCAGTCACCACACCAGATCCGGGAACTGCCGACGCAGAGTAGACGCCTTGCGTCGAGACACTGCCCGATCCGCTCGACGACCAGGCAGCTGTTACCGGCATCGGGGCGCCGAACTGATCAAGGAGAACAGCCTGCAGGACCTCGGTGGCATTGAGGGCCACCTGTGATGAGACCGGCATGACCGTGAATGTGGTCGGCGTCGATACGACTGTCACCGTGACCATGCTGGTCGCCGTTAGTGATGATGAATCCGTCACCACCACTTGCAGCTGGTAGGTCCCTGCAGCGGTAAAGGTTGCGGTTGGGTTCTGCGCTGCGCTATTGGACCAGGTCACAGGCGCAGGTGGGGTCCCCAGTGCCGACCATGAATAACCCAGCGACGCTGTTCCAGCAGGATCACTGGCGGTAACATTGAGCACCGTCGACGTTCCCGTTACCGAGCTGGGAAGAGCGCTGGCCGCAGCCGTGATCGTTGGCCCAGCCGCTACGGTCACCTGGGCGGTTGCGCTGATAGCTCCGAGAGTCGCAGTAATCGTATAGGTACCAGGAGTGGCCCCTCCCGTGAAGAGACCCGTGCTGTTAATGGTTCCAGCGGCCGCTGGCACCGACCAGGTCGCAGCACCACTGTACGACTGACCGAATTCATCATAGGCAGTCAGGGTGAAGGCGCGGGTTGATCCGGTAGCAACGGATACGTAGTTGGGGGAGATCGTGCCGCTCACCGGGACTGACTGGGTGTTGACGGTAATAGCTGAACTCGATGCGCTGACTCCGTCCGCATCCGTAGCCACGACCTGGATCTGGTAGGTTCCCGGCCACAGGAATTCGCCTGTCGTGGTTCCAGACGTGGTTGAGCCATTGGGTGAGAAATACATCGACGCATTGGCGGGCTGGCTGATTACGACCCATTGAAAGGTTAATGGAGGAACGCCACCGGTTGCGGTTGCAATCAGGGTCTGAGTCTCTTTGGAGATGGTGAGCGGCGAGTTCGGCACGCTTGTCAGGGTTGGACCAGATTCGATGGTCATCTGGGCCGTACCGACTAGGCCGCCCGAGGTCGCACTGATCGTGAACGGACCACCAGCTATGGCATTCGCCGTGAACACACCAGCCGCGCTGATCGTCCCACCCCCCGTCGTCGACCACTGCACTGACGGGGTCCCAGGGATGCTGTGACCGAATTGATCGAGCACTTGCGCCGTGAAAGACAGAGTGCCCCCTGGGACTACTCCCGCTACTCCAGGCGTGATCGCCACGCTGGTTGCAACCTGATTGACCACGACCACCACTGAGGCATAGGTCGTCTGATCAAAAGTATTGGTTACGCCCCCAGTTATGGTGAATGTGCCGGCTCCACTGAAGGTCGCTGTCGTGGTCGCGCTCCCTGAGGATGGCTGAAATGTGGCATACTGATTACCCTGAGCTGTCGCATACCAGTTATAGTTCAGTCCAGTAGGACCGGCCACGTCTGAAGCCTGGAGCGACAGCGACGTGGTGGTGCCCGCAAGCACAGGGGAGGGCGACGCTGTCAGCCCGGTCACCGTCGGAGGGGCATCAACACGGATAGTTGAATTCGCAGTGATCGTGCCGCTCGTGGCGGTGACCTTATAGGTTCCACCATTGGATCCAGCTGTGAAAACCCCACTTTGACTGAGAGTCGCAGTACCGATGACACCCGAGGAGGCGCTGAGCGACCAGACGATATTCGTTGGGGCCGCCATTACCTGGTCATACTGATTATATGCAGTTACCAAGAATGGCAGTGTCGCACCGGGCGCAACGCTTGATTTCGCTGACGTCAGTAGTAGCTGGGTCAGCGTTGCAGCAGTGACATTGACGGTCAGCGATCCGCTCAGGGACCCTGATGTGCAGGTAATGACATCATGTCCGACAGCGGTAGGCGTGAAGACGCCGTTGGTTGTCACCTGGCCACCCGTCGCCGTCCAGGTGAGGGTGGGATTTACAGGCACGGGGCCAAATTGATCGGATACGCTTGCCGTAATCTGATAACTTGCCTGCGTCGTGTATCCATCATTTTCTGAATTCACGGTGAGCGAGACCGGGATGCTGACGAACACTACCGTCGCCGATCCAGTAGCGCTACGACCAGTGCTGTCGCTAGCAGTCACCTGAAAAACATACGTCCCTGCCGCGTCTACCGTCGCTTTGGTGGTTCCCGCAGATGTCGAATTGTTCGGGCTGAAACTCGCACTGGAAGGCCCAGACTCGAGGGACCACGCATAGGTGAGGGACCCATCGCCGGCTCCCACTGCCACCTGGGCAACCAAAGTTACCGATGTCACAGTGACCGGGTTCGGTGGCGCGGTGATCGAGACGCTTGTGGGTGCAGAGGTAATCGTCACAGCCGCACGTCCACTCGCCCCAGCAAGGGTGGCGCTCACACCGGCGGAACCCAGGGACGTGCCGGCAGTGAAGGTTCCTGATGAGGTGATCGTTCCATTGGTCGCTGCCCAGATGATGGCCGGTGTTGACACGATGGGCTGGCCAAACTGATCGGTGACGGCGGCGGTGAAGGTCTGCGTGGCGCCAGGGTTGAGTAGAGCCGTGGCAGGGCTGACTACGGACGTGGTCGGTGTCTGAAGGACCTGGAGGGAAACTGTTCCGCTGACGCTCAGTCCGCGCACGTCAGTAGCTATGACCTGGAACTGGTAGGAACCGGCCGCAGTAAATTGCACCGCAGTCGATGCCGCAGCCGTGCTCGCATTAGCGCTGAAGATCACCGGTGCGCCAGTCAACTGGGACCAGGTATAACTCATGGTCGAGGTACTGATGTCATCGCTGACCGCGGCGGTCAGGACGGCGCTGGTCGCCGTGACCGTCACAGGATTGGACTGCACGGAGATGATGCTCGGACCGGTCACGACGGATGCGGCAGCGCTTCCGTTGTACGCCCCACTGGTCGCGGTGATGGTATAGGTCGAACCTGGCGTTCCTCCGGCGAATACACCTGTCGCACTGATGCTGGCTCCAGAAGACACGGACCATGCCACAGGGCTGGTCAGTGCGGATCCATCATTGGTCACCGCCTGGAAGGTTTGGGTGGTGCCTGCGCTGACATAGGTGATTGCCGGGGTGATGATCAACGCCGGCGGCTGCCCGGTAATGGTATAGGTTTGCACCGTCGCTGGGCTTGGCAGCAGCCCGCCAGCAAATGCCACAGCACTGATCGTGGTCGTGGAAGTGAGCGTGATGGAGGTTGGGAAGGTTGCCGAGGCGCTGGTCGGGATGCTGCCATCGGCGGTATACCGGATCACCGCGCTTTGCGTGGCACTGCTTGCCTGGACCGTGACTGGACCAGCTTGGGTGAGGGCCAGCGGGCTCAAAACCGGGGCGACCGCAGTAGGGGGCGGCGGGGGGCTCTGGATGAGATAGGCAGCGGTCAGCACCGCACTGGTGGCGCAACCCGAGCGCATGGCCACCGCCTGCACGGTGGTGCTCGCCGCAACCGTCACTGATCCGAGCGATACGATCGCGGTCGTCGACGTGCGCGGATCGCTGCCATCCGTTGTATAGAGTATGGTGCTGCCGCTGGTCGCGCTGCTCAGCGAGACCTGCTGGGTGCTGGTATAGGTTCCCGCTTCAGGCGAGACTGCCGGGGTGGCGACCTGGATCAGATAGGACGCTTGCGCTGGCGGGCTGGACAGGAATCCGGAAGCGGTGGTTACAGCAGTAATGGTCTGGCTGCTGCTGATGATCACCAAACCGGAAGCAACCAGCGTCGATGCCGACACTCCCGGCACGCTGCCGTCGATGGTGTAGAGGATCTGGGCGCCGGGAGTCGTCGATGACAGGGTCACGGACTGGGTGTCCGCATAGGTTCCGGGCGCCAGTGAGAACGTCGGAGCCGCTGCCACCAGCGCCTGTGGCTGGATGCTATAGACAGCTGTCAGGACCCTACTGGTAGTACAGCCGGAACGCGTGGCGACCGCCTGTATGGTGGTGCTGTTGGCAACGGTCACCGATCCAAGCGATACGACCGCGCTCGTCGACGTGCGCGGATCACTGCCATCCGTCGTATAGAGTATGGTGCAGCCGCTGGTGGCGCTGCTCAGCGTGATCTGCTGGGTGCTGACATAGGTTCCTGCCGGAGGCGACGCGGTCGGGGTGGCGACCTGGATCTGGTAAGCCGCCTGCACTGCAGGACTGTTCTGGAATCCGGAAGCGGTAGCGATGGCAGTTATGGTCTGGTTGCTGCTGACGACCACGGGACCAGAGGCAGTCAGCGTTGACGTCGACACTCCTGGCACGCTGCCATCGGTGGTATAGAGGATCTGGGCAGCGGGAGTCGTCGATGACAGGGTCACGGACTGGGTGTCCGCATAGGTCCCGGGTGCCGGGGACAACGTCGGAGCCGCTGCCACCAGCGTTGGTTGGGTTATAGGCGGGTAGCTGGCATACAGGGCCTCCACGTCGCTCGCCGCCAATTCCAGGTTGTAGATGCGGATCTCATCCAATTGCCCCTGGTATCCACCGCCAATCGTGATCGCAGTGATCGGGATCGATGCCGGGAACGTTCTGGTCAGGCCGCTTCCGCTCTGCCATAGGACGCCATTCAGATAGATGTTCATGATGCCGGTTGAAGCATTCTTGGTGAACACCCAATGATTCCATTGGCCCTGGTATTCAGCGGGCGAGGCTGCTCTGGCGATCCGGTCATACCCGCCATTCGCATCGATTCCCGCATCCCAGTAGACGTTACCGTCGCTCCAGGGCAGATGGAAATTGAGTTCCCGGTTGCCGGTGGCGCTGCCTGCATAGAGCGCGCTGTTCTGTTGTGGCAGCGCAGGACCGCCGAATGCCCAGAGCGCCACCGACACTTGGGTCGACAGTGATAGCGAGGGCGCCAGCACCGTGGCCGACGAATCAATGCCATTGAAGAGCAGACTCGAGCCTACGCGACCTGGAGCCCAGGTCGTATTGCTGAGGCTACCGGTGTTGCTGCCGGCGGAATCCGTCAGGACCACTCCTGCCCCTTCATCCATCCGCCACCAGGCGACCAGTCCGGCAATGGGCTGCACGGTGAGAGTCGCTGAGGTCGAGGTGATGCTGCCATCGCTTGTCGATACCACGCACTGATACTGGGTAAGCGAATTGCCGACAGTGACCAGCGGCGTCGTATAACTCGGGGATTGGGCGCCCGATCCGCCGACCGGCGGGGTCCAGGTGATTCCATCCGTGCTGCTCTCCCATTGGTAGGTTGGAGACGGAGTGGCACTGGCGGCGATGGTGAAGGTGGCGATCTGACCCACCGTCACCGTCTGGTTGCTCGGCTGGGTCGTTATCGTCGGGTAGCTGTTATACAACGCCTGCACGTCGCTTGCCGCCAATTCCACATCATAGATGCGGACATCATCCAGTTGCCCTGGATACCCGGCTCCGATGGTGATCGCTGCGATCGGGATCGACGCCGGGAACGCTCTGGTCAGGCCGCTGCCGGTCTGCCACAGCACGCCATTCAGATAGATGTTCATGATGCCGGTAGCGGCATTCTTGGTGAATACCCAATGATTCCATTGACCCTGATAGTCCGCTGGCGTGGCCGCCTGGGAGATCTGGTCGAACCCTCCGCTCGCATCGGTTCCCGCATCCCAATAGACGTTGCCGTCGCTCGACGGCAGATTGACGGTGAGCTCGGAGTTGCCGGAGGCGCTGTCCGCAGCGATCACGCTGTTCTGCTGCGGGAGTGCGGGACCGCCGAATGCCCAGAGCGCCACCGAGACCTCGCTCGTCAGCGACAACGACGGCGACAGCACGGTGGCGGACGACGAAGTGCCATTGAAGAGCAGACTTGGGCCCACGCGACCCGGGGCCCAGGTTGTCGCATTAAGTTGGCCCGTGTTGCTTCCGGCAGAGTCCGTCAGGATCGATCCGACCCCGTCGGCCATCCGCCACCAGGCGACCAGTCCAGTCGGGGCGGGCTGCACGGTAAGAGTCGCGGACGCAGAGATGACGCTGCCAACGCTCGTCGACACCACGCAGCGGTACTGGGTGAGCGAATTGCCCACCGTGACGGGCGGTGTCGTATAGTTTGAGGATTGGACGCCCGACCCAGAGGTCGGAGAGGCCCAGGAGATCCCATCGGTGCTGCTCTGCCAGAGGTAGGTCGGCGCGGGTGTAGCGCTGGCGGCGATGGTGAAGGTCGCGCTCTGACCTGCTGTCACGCTCTGATTGCCCGGCTGGGTGGTGATGGTCGGATAGCTGGCGTACAGCGCCTGCACGTCGCTCTGGGCCAATTCCACATTATAGACGCGAATCTCATCCAAGCGCCCTGCATACTCCAAGCCGATCGTGATCGCTGCGATGGGGATCGATGCCGGAAATGATCTGGTCAGACCGCTGCCGGTCTGCCACAGGACACCATTCAGATAGATGTTCATGATGCCGGTGGTGGCGTTCTTGGTGAAGACCCAGTGATTCCACTGACCCTGGTATTCCGCTGGCGAAGCCGCCTTGGAGATCCGGTCATAGCCATGGTCTGCATCGGTGCCGGCATCCCAATAGACGGTGCCGTCACTCCACGGCAGATGGAAATTGAGCTCCCGGTTGCCGCTGGCGTCGCCAGCGTAGAGCGCACTGTTCTGCTGCGGGAGGGCTGGGCCGCCGAATGCCCAGAGCGCCACCGACACCTGGGTGGTCAGCGACAGCGAGGGCGTCAGTACGCTGGCGTACGAGGTGGACCCATTGAAGAGCAGACTCGAACCTACACGACCTGGAGCCCAGGTGGTGGCGTTGAGGCTTCCCGTATTGCTTCCTGCAGAATCCCTCAGGTTCGATCCATATCCGTCATCCATCCGCCACCAGGCAACCAGGCCAGCAGCGGGCTGTACGGTAAGGGTCGCCGAGTTGGAGGTGATGCTGCCAGCGCTCGTCGACACCACGCACTGATATTGGGTGAGCGAATCGCCCAGAGTGACGGGCGGCGTCGTATAGCTCGGTGATTGGGCCCCCGACCCGCCGACCGGTGGAGCCCAGGTGATTCCATCCGTGCTGCTCAACCATTGGTAGGTTGGAGACGGATCGGCACTGGCGGCGACGGTGAACGTGACAATGGTGAAGTTGGTGATCTCACCAACCGTCACCGTCTGGTTGCTCGGCTGGGTCGTGATGGTCGGGTAGCTGGCATACAACGCCAGCACATCGCTCGCCGCCAATTCCCCATTATAGATGCGGATATCGTCCAATTGCCCTTGGTACCCGGCTCCGATGGTGATCGCAGCGATCGGAATCGACGCCGGGAACGCTCTGGTCAGGCCGCTGCCGGTCTGCCACAGCACGCCATTCAGATAGATGTTCATGATGCCGGTTGCGGCATTCTTGGTGAATACCCAATGATTCCATTGGCCCTGATATTCCGACGGCAAGGCTGCCTGCGAGATCTGGTCATGCCCTCCGCCCGCATCGATTCCCGCACCCCAATAGACGGTGCCGTCACTCAACGGCAGATTGATCATGAGCTCCGGATTGCCGGTGACGTTGTCCGCTGAGATCACGCTGTTCTGCTGCGGGATCGCGGGACCGCCGAATGCCCAGAGTGCCACTGATACCTGGGTGGTCAGCGACAAGGAGGGCGACAGCACGGTGGCGGAGGACGTGGAACCGTTGAAGAGCAGACTTGAGCCCACACGCCCCGGGGCCCAGGTCGTCTCAGTGAGGATGCCGGTGTTGCTTCCGGCAGAGTCCGTCAGGATCGATCCAGCGTTATCGTCCATCCGCCACCAGGCGACGAGACCCGTCGCAGCTGGCTGCACGGTGAGGATCGCAGGCGCAGAGGCGATGCTGCCAACGCTCGTCGATACCACGCAGCGGTACTGGGTGAGCGAATTGGCCGCCGTGACGGGCGGCGTCGTATAGCTCGTGGATTGGGCGCCCGAACCACCAATTGGAGCGGTCCAGGTGATGCCATCGGTGCTGCTCTGCCAAAGGTAGGTTGGAGAGGGCGTAGCGTTGGCGGCGATGGTGAAGGTCGCGCTTTGACCCACCGCCACGCTCTGACTGCTCGGCTGGGTCGTGATGGTCGGGTAGCTGGCATACAGCGCTTGGACGTCGGTCGCCGCCAATTCCACGTTGTAGACGCGGATCTCATCCAACTGCCCCGCATAGCCGCCGCCGATCGTGATCGCTGCGATGGGAATCGAGGCCGGGAATGCTCTGGTCAGGCCGCTGCCGGTCTGCCACAGGACGCCATTCAGATAGATGTTCATGATGCCGGTGGTGGCATTCTTGGTGAACACCCAATGATTCCATTGGCCTTGGTATTCCGATGGCGAGGCCGCCCTGACGATCCGGTCATACCCTCCGTTTGCATCGATTCCCGCATCCCAGTACACGTTGCCGTCGCTCCACGGCAGATGGAAATTGAGTTCCCGGTTGCCGGTAGCGTCGCCCGCGTAGAGCGCACTGTTCTGCTGCGGGAGGGCTGGGCCGCCGAATGCCCAGAGCGCCACCGATACCTCGGTGGTCAGCGACAACGAGGGCGACAGCACGGTGGCGGACGAAGTGGACTCATTGAACAATAGGCTCGATCCCACGCGACCTGGTGCCCAGGTGGTTGCTGTAAGGGTGCCGGTATTGCTCCCGACGGAATCCGTCAGGATCGATCCGGCGGCATCGTCCATCCGCCACCAGGCGACCAGTCCGGCAGCGGCGGGCTGTACGGTGAGGAGCGCCGAGACTGAGGTGATGCTGCCAACGCTCGTCGACACCAGGCACCGGTATTGGGTGAGTGAATTCCCCACGGTGGTGGGTGGCGTCATGTAGGTCGAGGATTGGACGCCCGTGCCACCCATGGGCGCGGTCCAGGTGATCCCATCGGTGCTGCTCTGCCAGAGGTAGGTCGGTGCGGGTGAAGCGCTGGCGTCGATGGTGAAAGTGGCGCTTTGCCCCACCATCACGCTCTGATTGCTCGGCTGGGACGTAATGGTCGGGTAACTGGCATACAGCGCCTGCACGGCGGTCGCCGCCAATTCCACATTGTAAATGCGGATCTCATCCAATTGACCCTGATAACCAGCGCCGATCGTGATCCCAGCGATGGGGATCGACGCCGGGAACGATCTGGTCAGGCTGCTGCCGGTCTGCCACAGGACACCATTCAGATAGATGTTCATGATGCCGGTGGTAGCGTTCTTGGTGAACACCCAGTGATTCCATTGGCCCTGGTATTCCGCCGGCGAGGCCGCCTTGGAGATCCGGTCAAACCCTCCACTCGAATCGATACCCGCATCCCAGTAGACGGTGCCGTCGCTCCACGGCAGATGGACATTGAGTTCCCTGCTGCCACCGGCGTCGCCGGCAAACAGGGCACTGTTCTGCTGCGGCAGGTCGGGACCTCCGAAGGCCCAGAGTGCCACCGACACCTCACTGGTGAGCGACAGGGACGGTGACTGCACCGTGGCCGACGAGGTGGACCCATTGAAAAGCAGGCTCGAGCCCACGCGACCTGGTGCCCAGGTGGTCGCGTTGAGGGTACCCGTATTGCTGCCGACTGAATCCGTCAGGACCGATCCCGCTGCGTCGTCCATACGCCACCAGGCGACCAGTCCGGCCACGGGGGGCTCTACGGTGAGGGTCGCTGAGCTGGATGTGATGCTGCCAACCGCCGTCGACACCACGCACTGGTACTGGGTGAGCGGATTGCCCACACTGGCAGGTGGCGTCGTATAGCTCGGGGATTGGGCACCCGACCCGCCTGCCGGCGGGGTCCAGGTGACTCCATCCGTGCTGCTCAGCCATTGGTAGGTCGCAGACGGCACCGCAGTGGCATCGATGGTGAAGGTGGCGCTTTGACCGACCGCCACCGTCTGGCTGCTCGGCTGGCCCGTGATCGTCGGGTAGCTTGCGTACAACGCCTGCACGTCGGTCGCCGCCAGTTCCACATTGTAAACGCGGATCTCATCCAATTGCCCATAATATCCATTGCCGATGGTAATGGTCTCGATGGGAATGGCCGCAGGGAATGCCCGCGTCAGACTGCTTCCGGTCTGCCAGAGCGCGCCGTTCAGGTAGATGTTCATGATGCCGGAGGTGGCATTCTTGGTGAACACCCAGTGATTCCATTGACCCTGGTACTCGGACGGCATTGCGGCCTTTTCGATCCGGTCATACCCGCCATTGGCATCGGTGCCCGCATCCCAGTAGACCGTGCCATCGCTCCAGGGCAGATGGAAATTGAGTTCCCGCGCTCCCGTCGCGCTTCCGGCGTAGAGCGCACTTTCCTGGGCCGGCAGAGATGGGCCGCCGAACGCCCAGATTGCAATCGACACCTGGTTGGTCAGCGCCAAGGCCGGGGCATCTACCTGTGCATAAGTGCCTCCGCCATTGAAGAGTAGGCTCGAGCCGACGCGGCCAGGAGCCCACTGCGCTCCCGTGATGCTCCCGGTATTGAGGCCTGCCGAATCGGTCAGCACGGTTCCGGAATCGTCGTCCATTCTCCACCACGCCACCAGGCCCCCTGCCGGTATCACGGAGATGCTGCCCGTCCCGCTGATGCCACCGCCCTGGGCGGTTACGGTAAAAGGGCCGCCACTCGTGCTTCCGGCCGTGAACACGCCTCCTTGTGTGATCGAACCGCCGGCTTGCAGGCTCCAGGAGAATGCTGGCTGGGAAGCCAGGGTTGCGCCGAACTGGTCGATACAGGACGCGGTAAATGCCTGACTCTGGCCAACCACCACCTGGCTCTGCGCTGGGGTCACGATGATCTGGGTCGGGGTCTGGACCACGGCGAAGCCAACCGATGTGGTGGTGGAGAGACCAACACCATCCACGATGGTCACAGCGAAGACATAGGCTCCGCTGCTGCTGAGGGTGACGGTACAGTTCTTCGCCGTATTCGAATGATTGTCACTGTAGCCGATCGGACCCGGAGGATTGCTGGATGCAGACCAGTTATAGGTCAGCGTGCTCTCTCCCGCCGCATCCGCTCCCAGCACTGACAGTACGACCGTGGTTCCGGTCACCGGACTGGGCGTCGCAACAGCGGGTATGGCTATGGTCGGTGGACTCAGGATCGTCACCGCTGCGGTTGCCGTCACACCTGGCGCACTTGCCGTCACCGTGGCCTGCCCCGAGGTGCCCGCTGTGTAGACTCCATCGGATGAGATGGTTCCGCTGCCGCTCACCGACCAGGTGACTGATGATGGTCCGGCAGGTGTGCCGAATTGATCGACCAGCTGGGCGCTGAAGGCAATAACTCCGCCCGGCAGTACGCTGGAATTTGCTGGCAACACACTCGCTGTTGTCCAGGTCTGCTGCACCGTCACTGCGGGTAGAGCGCTCGACATCGTCAGCGGACTGCCGGTCTGCGACAGCGTGCAGAGCAGATTGTAGGTCCCCGCACTCGAAAAGGTCATGGTGCTCGTGCTTGCCTGATTCGAGCCGTTGGCTGAGAATGCAACCGCTGCAGGAGATGTTCCGAGAACCGACCACGTATAGATGATGGACGAAGGTGCCCCCTGGGCGTTGCCCAGGGCTGCCAATGCGGCGGTGACTCCTGAAACAGGATCTGGCGAACAGCTCGGTCGGGTTTGAAACACCGGTCCATTGGTGATTTCCCGGACGCGGTTGCCTGTGCGCTCGGCAATGATGATGTTCCCCCAACGATCGCTGGCCATGAGGGCCGGACCTTGGATCTCGGCATTCACCGCCAGAAATCCATCACCGCTGGAGTTCTCGTTACCGTTCTGGCCAATCAAGGTCGATTGCGCCAAGGTGGACAGATTCACCTCGCTCACGACATCAGCACCATACTGGCTGATGACGAGATTGCCCCAGGAGTCTACCAGCAGGCCATTGGGACCATTGATGCCTGATACCACGGTGTCGATCAGACCGGTGGATGCGTTGATGACCCGGACCCGAGAGCCAAAATATTCAGCTACGTACAGATTTCCAAAGGGGTCCACGGTCAGGATATTGGGGCCAGCAACTGATGCGGCCACTGCCGGACCGCCGTCTCCTCCTGACGATCGTTCACCGGTGCCTGCGATGGTCACAATCTCACCGCTGCCGGCCTCAACCATGCGAATGCGGTCATTGCCAAAATCGGCGATGTACAGATTTCCAGCGGCATCAAGGCAGATGCAGTCAGGCATATTCAGAAGTGCAGAGGTGGCTGGACCATTGTCACCAGCGAAGCCAGGCGTCCCAGTGCCGGCAACGGTTGTAACGATGCCCGTCTCGGCATCGATTCTCCGCACGCGGTTACCGACGTATTCTGCTATGTAGAGGTTGCCCGACTGGTCGACCGCCAGTGCCGAGGGCTCATTGACGGTCCCATTGGGAGAGGGCAGACCATCCCCGGTCGATGTCGCACTCATCGAGGCGCCGATCAGCGTGGTGATGATACCGGTTTGCGCATGGATGATGCGTACGCGATTGGTGTATAATTCGGACACGTAGATGTTGCCGGCCGCATCTATGGCGATGCCACTCGGTCCGTTCAAGCCGGCAAACACTGGCGGGACGCCATCGCCCAGCGTGCCCGATCCGGCAATGGTGGTGATCAGTGGGCCTGAACTGGGGGTTGCTGCCGTTGGCAGGGACACCATGAACGCTCCTTGTACCGACATGGTGCCGATGGTCGCTGTGACGACGAACGGTCCACCAGCGCTGGTCCCTGCCGTGAACGCTCCGCTGCTTGATATGGTCCCACCTCCCGACACGCTCCAATTCACGCTCGGCTGGGGGACGAGCGGTATGCCGAACTGATCCTGCACCGATGCCGAAAAGGTCTGCGTGCCCATTTCCGGGACCCACGCGAGCGCAGGGGTCACCGCCGTTGGCACGAGCGCTGGAGACAAGGTGATGGCAGTCTGGAGCGCGGTGACAGGCACGCTGACCGTGCTGCTCACCGACAGGCCGCCAAGGTTGGTGATCGTGACCGAAAACCCATACGTACCAGCCTGGGTGAAGGTGACCGTGGTGGTCTTGGCCTGATTCGTGCCATTCGCCGAGAAGGTGACCGGCGCCGGTGTCGATCCGGTGGTCGTCCAGGTATAGGTGAGGTTCCCTTCACCACTGTCATCAGCCCCCAGAACACTAAGAAGAGCCGTCTGTCCGGTCACGGGAATCGGTGATGCTGAGGCGGGCGTTGCCACGGTCGGGGCCAGCTCGATCACGGACACCTGAGCAAGCCCGCTGATGCCGGCTCCGGACGCGGTGACCGAGAATGACCCACTGGCCGTGCTCGCAGCCGTGAATACCCCCGTACTGCCAATACTCCCCCCGCCATTCACGAACCAGGTGATGGTCGGCTGTGGGCTCATCGGCACACCGAACTGATCCAGGACACTGGCGGTAAAGCTCTGGGAAATACCCGCGTTGACCGTGATCTGTGCAGGCGTTACAGCGATGGTGGTTGCGGTGTGGTTGACCGTGGCCACCACCGAACTGGTCACCGAAAGGCCACCGGGGTTGGTTATGATGACGGCCAGCCCATACGTACCAGCCTGAGTGAACGTGACGGTCGTCGTCTTGGACTGGTTCGTGCCATTGGCAGAGAAGGCTACTGGCGCAGGCGGCGATCCCGTGGTCGTCCAGGTATAGGTGAGGTTTGCTTCGCCACTCACCTCAGCACCCAGAACACTGAGGGTGGCGGTCTGTCCCGGCACGGGATTCGGCGACACCGACGCGGGCGTTGCCACGGTCGGAGCCGGTTCGATCACGGATACCTGGGCAACCCCGGAAATCTCGGCCCCGGAGGCCGTGACCGAGAATGACCCGCTGGCCGTGCTCGCGGCCGTGAATGCTCCAGTACTGCCAATAGACCCCCCGCCATTCACGGACCAGGTGATGTTCGGCTGTGGGCTCATCAGCACACCGAACTGATCGAGGACACTGGCGGTAAAGCCCTGGGAGATACCGGCGTCGACCGTGACCTGTGCCGGCGTCACAGCGATGGTGGTTGCGGTGTCGTTGACCGTGACCACTACCGAACTTATCACAGCAGCCTTTCCCGGCTCCGTGATGGCGCATTGGAAGGTATATTGTCCCGCTTGCGTGAACGTCGCCTGAGTGGCTTTCGCCGTATTGGTACCATTGTCGGAGAAGCTCACGGTTCCCGGCCCTGCGATTTGCGACCAGGTGTACGTCAAGCTCGTCTCTCCCGACCGGTCCGCACCCAGGACACTCAGGGTGGTTGTGTTGGAAAAGTCCGGGTTTGGGCTGGCACTAGCGACGCTCCGCAGGGTGGCAGTGCCATTGCTGATCATCCGGATGCGGCCATTCACGCGATCCGCCAGATAGATGTTCCCGATCTGGTCACACGCCGTCATCGAGGGCCCATTGAGGGTGGCACTGATCGCCGGGCCGCCATCGCCCCCTTCTCCAGCAGCTCCGGTACCTGCCAATGGCACCTCGGTCGTGGTACCGTAGGGAAACAGGTCGACCTGATCGACATTGTATTGGCTGACTATGAGATTCCCGGCCGAATCGACCGTCACGCCATTGGGACCTGTGAGCGCGCTCGTTACCGTGGTGATGATGCCGGTTCCAGCGGCGATCATACGCAGGCAGCTCCCAAGGTACTCGGTGACGTAGACATTCCCGAAAGCATCAATGGCAACTGAGTTCGGAAGATTGAGGGTGGCCAAGGTGGCCAGGCCACCATCGCCGCTCGTTTCGGGGACACCCGTCCCCGCAATCGTGGAGATGACACCGGTCGCGGCTGTCACTTCGCGAATGCAGTTATTGGTGGAATCCGCAATATAGAGGTTGCCAGCTGCATCGCAGCACAGGCCGTTCGGCTGATTCAGCGCTGCTGCATTTCCCGCTCCGCCATCACCGCTATATCCGGGATAGCCGACGCCGGCGACTGTCGACGCCAATCCTGTCACCGCGTCAATCTTGCGTACGATGTCGCCAAGGTATTCGGAAACATAGACATTCCCCGCTGCATCCACCGCTACGCCGGCCGGGGCGTTGATACTCGCGGCCGTGGCAGGTCCACCATCTCCCGACGAGGAGGCTGCCCCGGTGCCCATGATAGTTGAAATGATTCCGGTACCGGCCTGGATCTTGCGCACGCGGTTGGCGGAGAGATCGGCGATATAGACATTCCCCACGCGATCGATCGCAACACTGTTGGGAGCGTGCAATGTGGACTGCGTGGCCGGCAGCCCATCGCCAGGATCAGAGGTACCACCACCAGCAAAGGTGGTAATGACAGGATTGCTCGACGGCGTCACCACTGACTGCGCTTCGACCATGAGCGTCGCGACAGCGGAGAGATTCGTCGTCTTTGCTTCGACCGAAAGCGGACCCTCGACCACCAGGCCCGCGGTCGCCAGTCCGCTCATCGAAAGCGATGATGACGTTGATGCGAATGCGTCCCAATAAAATGTCGGCTGCGCGGTGAGCGGTGCGCCGAATTGATCGAATGCCGTGGCGGTGAACTGCTGGGTGCCTCCCTCAGGGATCCATACCATGGCAGGAGTCACGCTCATCGACGTGCTTGTCTGGCTCACGGTCACGACGACCGCGCTGGTTACCTGGAGTCCGCCCAGATCAGTGACGGTCACCACCAAGGGATAGGTGCCGGCTGCGGTAAAGGTCGCAGTGGTGTTTTGTGACGCGTTGGTCCCATTGGCTGAGAAGGCGACCGTAGCCGGAACCGTTCCTGACGTCGTCCAGCGATAGGTCAACGTAGCTTCGCCGCCACTGTCAGCTCCCAGTACGGAGAGTTGGGTCGTGGTGCCGCTCACCGTTGCCGGCTGGGCGGCGGCCGGGGTGACGATCGCAGGAGCAGTCGCAGCGAGTACCGGATTCGACCAGCCGAGGATCAGAACCAGGGCACATCCAATAGCCCATACGCCACGCAGGCGCAATCCATGGAACAGGTGACCCAGGGTGCGGTGTCGGTTCAGACCGGCATGGCAGTGGCCGGCACGAATTCCGGCGGCATCCGACTTTGCTGCCTGCGGCGAACTGCATTGCCCACGAGAATCGCTCCCGCGCCATTTCCGAGACTCTTGTACGGTCGTTGCAGCCATCTTCGAAGCACCCACAGGTAGCGAGATGTCATGACGAATGCAGTGATGTCGGGGAACCGGATTCATACGTTCGCTTTCATGGATTCTATGACCAGCAGCGGGTAGCTAGTGCTATAAAAGAGCTTGGGATAAAGAAGATAGACAGAAATTCATCTCACTGTCGGGACCCGTGATCTGCCAAAATGCGCCACAGTAGTAGCGACGGTGCAGTCATCCGTCAAGATTAGAATGTCCACCGATTTATTTTTGGTCATAAACCCATATGTCAGTTATATTTGCCGACTTATTTTGAAATTGACATATGTTGAATCAGCACCAGTTTGCAGCCACAATTTACACCGACTTTGTCCTTTACAAACTCGCGAACTACCACTGTCAGCTGGAACGATTGGTGATGCTGTGCGCATGCCCATATGCCCTGCGTCTGCACCATACCCATCCGACGACCTTGTCGCTCGTGGTCCCGCGTAGCGCCAGCACCTGCCATCTCCGATCAATAGGAGATTGTTTCGCGAGAAGGCGACGGCTGATAGGCCGCTTGCCTGCCAGGAAGCGACCAGGTTCTGGATCTCCTCAGTCGTCAGGCGTTTGGGGTTAATGGCAGTGGATTCTGCACAATCGTGGAGGTTGGGGCATTCGCCAAGCTGGGTTCCTAAAGACCAAGCTTTGGCACATGTGATCCTTGACTAGATTGGCCACCAGAGGGATACACCACACAGGGCGACATCCTCTGCGCTACTTTGGGTCTAGGCCCAGGTCTCATCGCGGCGTATTCTGGCGAGGACCACATCCATGCGTCGGGAAAATCCCGTTGCGCGCAATGGCTAGGGGTTGATATCCATCATCCCATCGCCTCACCTGTGGGCTGGAAGCTGCGGCAACGCCAGAGAATGCGAATGTCACCCTGGTGGAGGGCCATTCGGAGTTGGCGCAGAAGACGACGGAGGTCCGTGAGGAGGAAAACCAATAAACCTCCAGGAATTCGCGACGGCATACTGCCACATGACAGTAGAGAGATAATATTCGCCATCAGATATTGGATCTGGCCGCTTCATGAACCCATAATCAGATGCATGTCGAATCTGGACAAGCTGAGGAAGATTCGTAACCACCCTTACCAAGGCTTTTTCGATGTCATTGAGAAACAAGGAATACAAGATTGACTGTGATAGGAAGTTCGCAGTGCCCTCACACACATGCTTCTTCCGGCCAATTCGTGGGTGAATCTTAGGGATAATTGGCAGGTAATGCGGTGTTTATCGCCATTTCCATCAAATTGTTACCCGACGACATTCGCGCACAAATCCTGCGCTACCCCTAGATCCCACCCTTCCTGGTTTTAATGGGAAGAAGTGGGAGGCGCGCGGAGGGGTCAAGGACACAAAGCGCCGAGCAAAGCGAGGGAATCCTTGACGCCGAGCACGCCGACAACGATGACCAGTAAGACCAAAGGGGTGTTCCCCTGTCTTCGAGCGGTTCCTTTTACCCACGAATTCGCCGGAAGAGCCAGAATGTTCATATGCCCTTACCTACCAAATGGTCTTGTCCGAGCTCATGCTATGCCACGGTGTCGAAGCCGTCTTCTCAGTTGCACCAAAGCAATTCGTCGCGAATTCCGACAAGGAACCGGGAAAAGTTAGCTTTGGGATAAGCGAAATGCACTGAATATCGAAATGAAATGAAACCGGAAATCATCTGATGATTGGGGGTATTGGCCTTTTGAGATCATCGGGCCACATATCCAATGGTGGCATAATATGTCCTCGCGCAAGGCGGAAACCGATAAAATAGCATCGACTCAACACGCACACCCCACGTCGAAAGGTCGTACGGCTTGCATAGGGTCCCGTACACCAGGATCCGCCGCGCCCAACTACAAAAATCGCATAACCTCGCCATGAGTTACCATGTTTGAATGGGTCAATCGATGGTACACCGGGATACGGAAGAAATTTTTCGCACGTAAACTCCATGACATTCCCACCCATATCAAAGAATCCCCATGGATTTGGCCGTTTACTGGCTACTGGATGTGTGCCGTCGGCGACATCGACAACTTCGTAGAAGGGCAGGTCAGCAGGATCATCACCAAAAGAATAGATCGTATCGGTGCCGGCACGGCACGCATATTCCCATTCCGCCTCTGTCGGTAGGCGATACTCCTCATCCAGTGGAAGGCGCCCCGCCGCCCGTTCACGTTGAGTCAAGGTGTTTAGGAATTTTAGGATTTCCTGATAGGATACACACTCTACGGGGTGGTCATCCCCCGTGAACCAACTGGGAGAGAGTCCGGTCACAGCGCGGAATTGGGCCTGGGTAACTTCACACCGACCAAGCCAATAGTCATGGGGAATGGTGACCTGGGTCTGTGGCCATTCCTTGTTTCCCCAGCCGATTTCTGGGGTGGGCCGACCCATAAGGAACGTGCCGGCGGGGACCCGTAACATGTCGAGCGAAATTCCAGGACCACATGCAATGGGCATGATGGGCAAGGTATGAACCGGTCGCTCTGGAGGCGCCGCACGTGGGGAAGGCAGGGGAATATTCCCAAGACGTTCGTTCACCTCGCAAACAACTCGAAAGGTATTCCAGCGCTTATCCGGTTCGCCGTGTCCACGACCCAAACCACCCAATCGGACTACACGAAGGTCACGCAACGCTCCGAGTAGAGTAGGGCCAGTTGGATCCGTTTTGGGTTCCGGTGATAAATTGGCATAGCGGTCCTGAACCCATTCGGCCATAGGAGGACCTATGCCGTACGGATTGACTGGTGCCCATCCAGGAATTGCCAGAGCCCAGAATGGATCCATTTCAGCAAATCCACTGTAATACCCCCAATTCGCAATCGGACCCCGCATGCCTGAAAACCAAGGCCAGTGAACCGCCCCACCATTCTTACTATATTCCCATTCTGCTTCCGTCGGCAGGCGATAGGTCCTGCCCTCCTTCTTGCTTAACCAGACGCAGAAATTAGTCGCGAGCGTCCACGAGACTTCATCTGCCTCATATTCTGATCCAGGGCCACTGGTGTAATTGGAGTAATCCGATGATAACGGCCCCCCCCGAAACCATTGACGATCGCGCGGCTCTGGTTCCAGTCCAAGTTGTGGATACGCCCCGCCCACATCTTTAAAATACAACTTGAGCATACCTTTCGTGACCGTATACCGTCCCAGATAGAATTGCTTGGTCAGTGTGACCGGAATTCCCCGTGTAGTCTCTTCAAAATTATCAAGATCCATCAAGAATTTTCCTGCTGGGATGAGCGATAATTCCATTCCAATCGAATTCGTCCAGCGTTTGGGCCATTCAGGAGGATGGCCATCAGTGCGTTCGATGGAACCACAGCCACAAAGAAGGCATAGTGGGATGAGATACACACACCAAATAATCTTCATGTCAATTATTGGGAGCATTGAGTCCTATCGATTGATTTATTAGGAACGTCGAAATTGCCGCTTCGAGACGACGATCCTCCGACATCAGCTCGACCGTCGCAGGGTTGCTGCGTATGAGCTTTAGATAATCAAGATACTGGTCGAATGCTTGCGCTCGGGTATACTTCATCAAAGCCATTACCATCATGCGCTTGTACCACGGTACATGCTCCGCCTTTGACGCCATGGCGGCAAATACCCCATTGCCCAAATTACCAGCCCAAGATCGGTACAGGGTGAACCCCATTTGCCATATCTGGGCTCCCCAAGTAGTTATGCATTTGGCAAGGTCCAAAACCATTTTGGAACATGCGCCACTCTGGGGAATGATCTTGAGATCGGGCAGGCGCTTGGTCATCCCGTTCAGCGCAGTTTTCACGACTGTGATCTGAGTAAGTCCGCTGACCTTTGTCGAGACTGGCAATGTGTAAATGAAGTCACAAATCCTGCGGCACTCATCCCCAAGATGGTCTTTGCTCGCAAGCAGCACTCGTTGGCTAAGCAATTCAACTATATTCTTATAGATTTGCATCTCTGGCATCGGCGTATTTTCGTAAAACTCGCTTCTGAAAACCAGCTGGTCTGATCCCAACGCGTCAATGCACTTCAACAGGTGCTGCATGTCGTGGGAGTCCAAACGATTATGATGGGCGAGAAGTGAAGCTGGCAGCGGAACTCCCGTGATCAGGGTTGGGTGATCATGATCATCCTTCCATGCAGGCAGGCTCACCGCGGTTCTCGCTATATCCTGCCAAATACCAATCCGCTCCGCAGAGGCCACTGTGAGTCCAGCCTCACCCCAGGTTATGGGCATTGCCATGCTGCGTGCGCGTGCGTCTATTCCTGCCAAATCACTTTGGTCATCGATCCAGCGATTGAAAAGCCAGTTAAGAAAGAGACCTGCAACGAACAGGAAGCCAAGAATGCCGACCAGCCAGCAGCGCCAGCCGTGAGTGAAAGCGAGCAAGAAACCTGGCACCTTCATCGGGGCTCCGACTCGGCAGGATCATCGCGGAGATTGCTCAGGCGCAAGGCATCTCGATTACATACCAGGTCGATCTCGCCTGCGAACATCTCACCTCCATTGGGGAACCAGCTGAACACGCTGGACAGTTTGAGATTGTGATCGAAGGGAAGGCCAAAGAAAGGCACCGCAGTTGCTTGAGTGCCCGCCTCTAACACACTGCATTGATGGCCCGCCGCCAAGTCCTATGCTGATCTCGAACGCCAGGCGCTGGTGACGATGCAATGGGGCAAGGGAACGTTTGTCTGCGCCCTACACCCATCTGCCCTGAAGTTCGAAGGACAGCTCAACTCATGCATAGACCGTTTCCTGGTTGATGTCCTGCCACTCGTAGACAGCCCCAAAGATCTGATTGGGCACATCACCAACCGATTGCAGTCGCGACTGACCTAAGGCAGCTGATCTTCTCAGCCGTACCGACGCATGACTGCCGGTATCAGAAATAGGCCTGCCTTCGTCAACCAAGATGGCCATGCTTGACCGTGATCCCTTTCCGAGTGGAATGGCGTCCAGACGCGGTGATTTCGACATCGATCAAAATGTCCTTGCGATTGAAACGTGCCCCTTTCACGGTGCGAAGGCATGACAATGGCCCGAAGATCCACCTATCTAGCGGGTTGCCTACTCGCCGCTTATGCCATTTACGGAGTCTATCGCCTGGTAACGGGCCACGGTCATTCACTGATGGCCATCGTCAGTTGGGGAATCCTGCTCTTCGCGATTGCCGTCTACACCCTCATTCTGACTTTCCGCAGGGATGCGGTTTTCAGAATCAACACAGATTTCAAAGCCGCTAGAGAACAGACAGCTTCGCTGACTGCCAAGAAGTGATCGCCCCCTGTTCGGCATTGTCGCCAAAGTAGGAACGCAATGGCGCCTTCTCATCCGCGTGCCATAATAATCGCCGGCCCAAATGGCGCTGGGAAAACGACCTTCGCCCGCGAGTTCTTGCCCCAAGAAGCGCACTGCCTTACATTCATAAATGCTGATCTGATCGCCGCGGGATTAGCGCCATTCGCACCCGAGACCGTTGCCCTTGCCGCGTCAAAGCTCATGGCGCAAGCCATCGATAATTCCACGGCAGCGATGGAAAGCTTTGCCATTGAAACCACTCTTTCAGGTCGCAGCTATCTTGGCCTCATTCGTGAATGTCAAAGGTTCGGATACGAGATCTGTCTGATCTTCCTGCGACTACCTAACGTCGAATTGGCAATCGATCGGGTTCGAATTCGGGTTCGCCAAGGTGGCCATGATATTCCAGAAGACGTCATTCGCCGCCGGTTTACTCGGGGCTGGAAGAATTTTCAGGAGCTGTATAGTCCTATAGTAGATGACTGGCACCTCTTTGATTCCAGCGGGTCGTCCGTTCGTCTGATTGAGTCGGGAACAAATACATGATCAAGGCATCAGCGTCCGATCATCTTGATCCCAAGGACATCACTGCGGCACTCCAGAGAGCTGCCCTGAGTGCACAGCGGATAGCCAAGTACTCAGGCACTCCCTTGGTCGTTTGGCAGGATGGGAAAGTCGCCCTGATCGACCCTGACTCGATAACCATCCCAGTACCCGAAGAGCCGTCACCGCGGCTTTCAGACCGATAATCGTCATTCAGTTGGCAAGGCTGGTGTGACAAGAGACTGCGAGAACTTGTGCGGCTCAGCACGCGGACACCGGTCTTGACCAAGATATAAGTCAATTGGATCCAAGAAAGCCTGATGAATAGCCGCTTAGGGTCACAAGATCGTTCGGAAATTTTGCAACGCTCACCACAAAAGCCCGATTCTGACTATCGGTGCTAAGCCGACGTATGCTAGGTCGAATACCCGGTGATCAATCACGTAAGTCATTATAATATGGGTGTTTGCGATATGGAATTGTGAATATCCGGGAATGACTTAATCGATCCTGTGTCGACCCCGGCTGGTGACTTTGATATTTTTCATCTCACCTTTGGACTGGGCCCGACAGGAGTCTGTGATGACCTCCACCATCCCATCGGACTACGAAGCTGATGACGCCACCCTGCTCGCTCGGTGGCGCGATCACGCTGAGGAATCAGCTTTTAACCTCCTGTGGGTTCGACATAGCCACTTGGTGATCGCTGCGGCGCGCCGGCGCCTGTCCCCCGACCCCGAAGAGGCGGCCCAGGCAGTATTCATGGTCCTGGCGCAGCGGCCAGGAGTGATGGGCGATCCCAGTCGGCTTGCAGGTTGGCTCCTGGGTACCACACGGAAGGTCGTCGCAAATCAACGCCGTCTCGCGGCGAATCGACACCACCATGAACAGGAGTCAGCCATGGAGAATGCCCGACAGGACCACATCAAGCCGAGCGAGCCGATCTGGGATGACGTACGCCCCCTGCTTGACGATGCTTTGCTCGATCTGAGCCCACGTCGCCGGGAGGCGGTGGTACGCTTTTACCTGGAAGGACGCTCCCAGCGTCAGATCGCGACTGACCTGGAGTGTTCGATTGATGCCGTGAAGAATCGCATCCAGGAGGGCTTGGCCAAACTGCGCACCGCGCTCAACCGCCGGGGCATCGTCCTGGGATCGGATGCGTTGGTCACCGGTCTCATCGGTGAAACTGCGAGCCACGCTGCACCCCTCGGCTATGCTTACAGCGCTGTCGCCAAGGGTACCGCCCAGGCCGTCCGGATGGCACAGATCACTGCACACACCGCATCCATCCCAGCTGCCAATGTCCTCGTTGTGGCCACGGCGGCCCTTGCGGTGCTATGCGTGGGCATCTTCGCGTACCACGCTGACGCGGGCCACGCGATCCCTGGCAAGGCTGCGTTCTCCCAAGCGGCCTCAACGCCCGCCCTTGGCACAGAGACCCCACCGAATCCACCAACTCCAGTTGCACGTTGGACCCCGGCCGCTCCAACCATCGACGCCTATGTCGGCCCCATGACGCTTGTGCTTGCGAATGGACAGGTGCTGGTGCTCAGCGGCGAGGATGAGAGCGCCTTCAATGGTGAATATGATTTCCGGCTTCCGGATCACCCCATCAATCCGGGTGGCTTCTTCATGCCGGGGCGCAACAACCCAGAACTCTACGATCCGGTCAACAATACCTGGGTGGCGGCCAAGCCCATGAGCGACGCTCGCCAATCGAACACCTATACCGCTACGCTTTTATCCGATGGCACCGTGCTGGCCGCCGGAGGATGCGTCAAGACCGGGGATGACGTTCATCAACCGCCCGGCTTCATCGCAGGATGCGAGATCTATGATCCACATGGCAACCAATGGCATGGCACTGCACCCATGCGCACGCCGCGAACCGGACATTCAGCAGTCTTGCTCCATTCCGGCCACGTGCTGGTAGCTGGGGGCATGGCCGCAGACAACGCGAATCGTGATGGCGATTCCACATCGTGTGAACTCTACGATCCGACGAAAGACACCTGGACACCCACGGCCCCCATGCACTCAGCACACAATGGGTTCACCCTGGTAGTCCTGAAATCTGGCGCGGTGCTCGCGGCTGGAGGCGAGACGTGCGAGCTGTACGATCCCACACGTGGAACCTGGACTGCCACCGGAGCGATGGTCACCCCACGCCGGGGACATAGCGCGACCGTACTGCGCAATGGCACGGTTCTGGTGGTCGGTGGGCGGAATGCCACCAAACGCCTCTCCAGTTGTGAGCTCTATGATCCAAAGTCAGGGACTTGGAGCGAAACCGGCGCACTGGCCCAGCTGCGGGAATGCTCGTGCACTGCTCTGCTCCCATCCGGTCAGGTGATCGTGGTGGGTGGTGATCGGGCTCCCGTCACCCTTAATATAGACGGGGAATCCGAGGCGTTGAATTCGTGTGAGCTCTATGACCCCACGACAGGGACATGGGGACCGGCGCCTTCATTGCTGATCAGACGCTGCTGCCATTCGCTGACCGTCCTGCCCGCTGGTGGTCTGCTGGTAGTGGGCGGCATCACCGAGGTCCAAGGCAACAATCTTGTAGGAATCACGAGTTGCGAACGCATGGAGGGTTTTGTGCCAGCCGCAACCCATCCTGAAACACCAGCCAAATAGAAGTTTCTCACTGCTCGCAACCTGGCAGGTGGGAGCCAAGCAGGCTTTGATGCTCCGGCCCTACATCCCGTGCCCAAGCCGGTTGATATAGCCCAGCTCACCTCGACGACGGGTGTGCGCAGGCGCACCCGCTTGACAACATATAAGCATATACTTATATGTTGTCCATGCCGAGCGCAATCGAAAGGGAAGATCGGGTCTTCCAAGCATTGGCGGACTCCAGCCGCCGATCCATCTTCACCTCCCTCACACGGGGCGAAGCAGCGGTCAAGGATCTCACGGCCCGCTTCGACATCTCGCAACCCGCTGACCAGCACCAGATCGTGTCGCGCGCAATGTTCGGCGAAGCGTTCCAGTTCCCGGCGGGAGAAGACCCGACCGGTCGGATTGTGCGGAGAACAGAGCCAG
>Ga0206871_10022_pt1 | contig 37575 bp, 30 predicted proteins | sample Alteio_BWOrgCont_33_FD_152627 | JGI IMG/M metagenome (GOLD analysis project Ga0206871, IMG submission 152627) | Enriched cells from forest soil in Barre Woods Harvard Forest LTER site, Petersham, Massachusetts, United States -... | ecosystem: Environmental > Terrestrial > Soil > Temperate forest >...
AAGCGGTATTCGTCGGCTGGGGTGCGTTTGCCATAGCCGTTTTCGGTGACCGAGAGGATCAGGGTGCCTTTTTGAGTTAGGTCTACGGTTTCAGTGGGCGGGATTTCGCTTACCGCTTCTCCCTCGCTTGGGCTCGCTTCGCTTGCTGGACGGCCGAGGACGGCCGTCCCCACATGGTTCTTCTCTGCTCCTTCGGAGTCTGGTTTTGGGGTTACGGTCATGCCTACTACGTAGTCGCGCTCTTCCAGATTAATTCCGTTTACGCCGTAGGCGGCGCGGCCCATGGGTCGGACGTGATTTTCGTCGAAGCGGATGGCAGCGCCCTCGTGGGAGGCTATGAAGACGATTTGGTTGCCGTTGGTGATGCGGGCGGCTACCAGTTCGTCTCCTTCTTCGATGTTGATGGCGTTGATGCCGTTGGAGCGGACGTGCATGAACTCGCGGAGTTCGGACTTCTTTACCAGGCCGTTGCGGGTGGCGAAGAAGATGTACTTGTTTTCTTCTTCGAGATTGCGCACGGCTAGCATGGTGCGGACGGTTTCTCCGGGTTGGAGTCCGATCAGGTTGCCGATGTGCTTGCCCCGGCCGGCGGCGCTTACGTCGGGAATTTCGTAGACCTTGAGCCAGTAGACTCGCCCTTTGTTGGTGAAAATCATGATGTAGGCGTGAGTGGAGGCGATGAAGAGATGCTCGACGAAATCCTCTTCGCGGGTCTTCATGCCGGTGCGGCCGGTACCTCCGCGGCGCTGCATGCGGTAGGTGGAGATGGGCGTGCGCTTCATGTAGCCGGAGTGGCTGAAGGTTACGGCTACCTGCTCGTCGGCTATTAGATCTTCGAGGACGATTTCCGCGGCTTCGTCTTCGATGCGGGTGCGGCGTTCGTCGCCGTAGAGTTCTTTTACTTCTTCTAATTCTTTGATGATGACTTTGCGGAGCTTGCTTTCGGAGGCGAGGATGGATTCGTAGTCTTCGATGCGCTCGCGGGTTTCTTTCAGTTCGTTCGAAATTTCATCGATGGAGAGCTTGGTGAGGCGGTGCAGTTGCAGTTCGAGGATGGCTTCGGCTTGGCGCGAGGTGAAGGGCTTTTCTGGGGCCAGCTTGGGAGCGCGGCCGGTGGTGTTGATGTCGATTTTCTTGCCGCCGAAGTAGGCGACCAAATTTTCGCGAGCGTCGGCGCGGTTGGCGCTGGCGCGGATTATCGTGATTACGTTGTCGAGGTGATCGAGGGCGTTGAGGTAGCCTTCGAGGATGTGCTCGCGGTCCCTGGCTTTCTGCAGCAGGAATGCGGTGCGGCGGCGGACTACATCGACGCGGTGATTGATGAAGTGCTTGATAGCCTGGATCAGTCCCATTTCACGGGGCTGGTTGTTGACCACAGCCAGCAGGATCATCGAGAAACCTTCCTGCATGGCGGTGTGTTTGTAGAGCTGGTTGAGGACGATTTGGGGCTCTGCACCGCGCTTTAGTTCGACTACGATGCGCATGCCGTCGCGATCGCTTTCGTCGCGGATGTCGGAGATGTCTTCGATGTCTTTGTCGTTGACCAGCTGCGCGATGCGCTCGACTAAGCGCGCTTTGTTTACCTGATAGGGGATCTCGGTGACGATGATGGCCTGGCGGTCTTTGGAAATGTTCTCGATAGCCGCCTTGGCGCGCATCATGAAGCGGCCGCGACCGGTGCGGTAGGCTTCGAAGACGCCGGCGCGTCCGTGGATTACGCCGGCTGTCGGGAAGTCTGGGCCCTGGACGAATTTCAGGATTTCGGCTAGCTGGGCGTTGGGGTCGTTGATCAGTGTTATTGTCGCGTCGACTATTTCAGTTAGATTGTGCGGCGGAATTTTTGTGGCCATGCCTACGGCGATTCCGTCGGAGCCGTTGATTAACAAGTTTGGAATTCTGGTGGGGAGAACGTCGGGTTCTACTTCGCTGCCGTCGTAGTTGGGGCGGAAATCTACTGTCTCTTTGTCTAAGTCTTCTAAGAGCGCTGTTGCCACTTGCGCTAGTTTGGCTTCGGTGTAGCGATCGGCTGCTGGTGGATCGCCGTCTACGGAGCCGAAATTTCCTTGTCCGAAAATTAATGGATAGCGCATGCTCCAGGTTTGCGCTAAGCGGACTAACGCGTCGTAGACGGCTAGATTTCCGTGAGGATGGTATTTGCCCATTACATCGCCGACGATGCGGGCGCACTTGCGGGTGGCGCGGTTGGGCTGGAGGCCCATCTGCTGCATGGTGTAGAGAATCCGGCGGTGGACGGGCTTGAGTCCGTCGCGAACATCGGGCAGCGCGCGGCCGATGATGACCGACATCGAGTAATCGAGATACGACTTGCGCATCTCGTCTTCAATGTTGACGGGCTGAATGTGCAGAGCGCCGGGACTGCCTTCACCGCCGCCGGGTGGCGGGGTCAGGGGGAGTTCGGGATTTTGATCGTCTGGCATGGGTTTAGCTTGAATCGCCTATCTTGAGAATCGTTCTAAACAACTGTATCTACAGGCATTTAGTTGTGTTTTGGCTAGGAACATTCTATCACGACAGCGACGCTCGTCGCGAGCCCTGGGCAAGGTCCAAATATAACTTTGTGCTGACGTGGTTCATAGTTCGTTATCATGTCGCCTTTGAGGCTGAAACGTGAATAGAGCCGCGCTGCTATTGATCGTCTGTCTGGCAGTGACCTGCCCTAGAGCGTTTCCTCAGAGCAACTCGCCTGAACCGACCACGCCCCAAGCACAAGTCAGACTCGGCAACGAATATTTGGACCAGAAGGACTATTCCTCAGCGATGATTTGGTTTCGCAAAGCGGCGGAAAAAGGCAACGCAGTCGCGCAAAACAATATTGGATGGTTGTATCAGAACGGGTGGGGAGTATCACGCGATTACGCGCAAGCAATCAACTGGTATCGCAGGGCTGCGAATCAAGGCTACGACTTGGCAGAAGTGAACATCGGGTGGCTGTATGAGCAGGGACTTGGTGCGGATCGGGACTACGCCGAAGCGATGGTTTGGTATCGCAAGGCGGCGGATCAGGGAAGCACGCACGGACAGGTAAATATCGGATGGCTTTACCAGAATGGCTGGGGAGCGAAACAAGACTATTCGGAGGCACTCAATTGGTATCTGCTTGCGGCTAATAAGGGGAACCCATTTGCGGAGAACGATATTGGCTGGCTTTACGACAAAGGATTAGGCGTCAAGCAGGACTACCCTACGGCGATGGCCTGGTTTTACAGAGCCGCAGCTCAGGGTCATTCGAAAGCGCAGAATAATATTGGAACGCTTTACCGCGATGGATTGGGGGTTCAACAGGACTATGCTAAGGCCGCAGACTGGTATAGCAAGGCAGCAGAGCAAGGCAACCCTGATGCGCAACGCAACCTTGGTTGGCTATATGACAACGGTTCAGGGGTCAAACAAGACTATGCAGAAGCGATGGTTCTGTACCGGAAAGCTGCTGATTCAGGTGATGCCGCTGCGGAGACCGACGTTGGCATGCTTTACCTTAGTGGCCACGGCGTTAAACAGGACTACACCCAGGCGATGAATTGGTTTCGCAAAGCAGAAGAACAGGGCAATGCAGATGCGCAGAACAATATTGGGTGGATTTATCAAAATGGGCTGGGGGTTCCACTAGACAAGAGCGAAGCGATCAACTGGTACCGCAAGGCGGCAGGCCAGGGAAACGCTCGAGCCGCAGCCAATCTCGATAATCTCTCCCCGGGAACGGTTTTGCGTGGAACAATCACCGCGGTATGCGGACAGAAAACGGCTGACTGTATCACGCCGCCGCGCGCTGTTTTCGCTCCAGACCCCGAATTCTCGAAGGAGGCCCGCGACGCGAAATATCAGGGAACGTGCGTACTTATGGTGACGGTTGGTACCGACGGCCTGGTTACAAACGTTCGAGTGGTAAAAAGCCTCGGCAAAGGCCTGGATGAAAAGGCAGTGGAGGCGGTTCAGAAATGGAAGTTCGAGCCTGGTATGAAAGACGGCCAACCTGTCGCGGCTGAAATCGCGATCGAAGTAGATTTTCATTTGAAATAGCCGGCGATATCGAGCTGCGCTCGACTGGAGAGCCCAGGGCGGTCGTCCCCACACAATCAGCTATGGTCTTGTGATCACTTCGTTCGGAGACGAGGGGAGGACGAACTTTACGTTGCGCGCGGCGTTGGCTGCGAGGGTTTGGGACACGTTCAAAGTGGAGAGAGCGATTTTCTTGTTCCAGTATCCGTCAGTGTAGTAGTCGCCGCGGGCGTAGAGGATGCCGTCGGCGATGGTGTAGTCGCGGACTTCTTCGCTGTGTCCGTCGCGGAAGACTAAGAGTGCGGGCGGGAGGTCGTGCATCGGAGACGCGGCGGTGATTGAAGATCTTGTGAAATTGCTATGAGCTGATTTCGCCGTTTGGTTTTGACTCGCCTCGGCTGCGTCGGGCGCGAGTGTCAGCGGCAAAGCTTCGCCATCGGCTGCGGTACTGTTCACGCGGACATAGCGGCCGTTCTGGAGTTCGATCATCAGCGGCTGCGAGGCCGAAGGCTGTCGGTCCGCATATTCTGCCGGACTGGGTACGTTTGGACCAGCGAGGGCGCGCTCGGCTTGCAGCAGGACTACTGGTGGTTGCGAGGCTACGGGGTAGCCGGTGGAGTAAATGTCATCGGGATCGAAGGAATCGGCAAAGAACGGGAAGGGCAGCGAGGTATAGGGGAACGGCTGGCGGAATCTGGATGGATATGCGCCTCGTCCGAAAGCAAAACTGCGGACGGCTGAGTTGAGACGCGGGGTTGCGGAGTGCGGAGTTATAGCATGTGCTGCTCTTTGGGCCGCGGCCCATGGGATTAGGGCTGTGAAGAGTCCGAAGACGGTGAGTAAGCGCATATCAATTTGCCTGGGCTGATGGCAAGTCGAAAGTGATGCCGTGGTCGTCGTTCAGTTTCTGGGTAGCCGGGAGATCGAGATCGGCTAGAGCGATCTTGCGGGGATGACCGGGTGTTAGATCGTAGATTGTTTGATTAACGATGGCGTAGTTTCCGATTTCGAGTTGATGACCGTCTTTGAAGATGAGGACGGTGGGATCGGGAGATGGCTCGGAGTCAGGATTATATTCAGCCGGAGAAGAGCCTTCTGCTTGCGCTTGTAGCGAGTTCGATTCGGCGGGCGATTCGTATCCTGGGGGAATGTAGGAGGATGGTCCGTCACCCCGGCGATCGAAGACGGTGGGGCCACCTTGATAGTTGGGATCGCTGTCGTCGGAGGCCCCGTTGTCGAGGACGTCTGCGGCGTAGGGAATGGGCACGCCGTACACGTAGGGATAGTAAAAGTAGACGGCCGGAGGGTTAGCCGTGGTGTGCTGAGAGCGGTTGTTGTTGCTTTGGGGCGTGGCGGTCCGAGAAGTCTTCGCGGGAAAAGTGGAGTTCGCTGAGACGTGCGCGGTCGAGCTGGTGGTTGCGCTGAAGGCGTGAGCGGAAGAACCCGCGCCGCTGTTTTGGGCCGGGCTGATGGAGACTAGAAGAAGCGGGAGCGAGAGCGTCCCGAAAAGCGCTAGCATAGCCGGAAACGCGGGCTGCACGGCAAGTTTCACAACATTATGATACTCCGACGGGAGGGTCATGGCGCACCTCTATTACCTACAGTTTAGATCGTGGTGAGGTGGGGTTGATGGGGGGAAATTGTAGAGAATTGTGATGGGCGACCGAAAGATCAAACGCTCAAACACAGGGTACGCAGAGGTTCACAGGGGAAACGTTCCTGCGCGTTGCAAGGCGGTTATCGATTCTGATTCAGGGAGCGGCTTGCGGGATTAGGACGGCGCGGCGGCGTTTCCTGAACTGAGAAACGCACCAGGCTACTCCGGCGGCGAGAGCGCTGTAGGGAAGGGGGCCCAGGCTGCCGCTGGTGAAGAGTCGGGCGGGGAGGTAGGTCAGCAGGAAGGTCCATAGGAAGATTTCGCTTTCCAGGACGTAGCCGATGAGAGATCCCGCGACGATGTAACAGAGCCGGATTACGGCCTGAGCAGCGAATTCGCCAGGGAGGCCGAGAGTACGGAGGGCATGAGCGGCGGCGGGGGCGTATTCGAGGCGGGCGAAGACCGTCAGGGCGGCTGCGAGGATTGCTACGGGGAAAAAACGCTGCGCGGAAATGCGCTGGGCCAAAGGATTGAAATAGTTGCGAACACCGCGCCAGTGGATTTTGTCGGAGAAGGTGTAGCTGTCTTCGCCGGGCAGAGGCTGGTAGCCTCCCACGGAAAGCTGATAAGCGCTGAAGCGCTCGTGTTCGCTTTGAACGGCTTTGAGGATGCGGTCGACGTCGGTGAGAGGGGCGACGGGGCATCCCATGGTCTGAGCGCGGGAGTCGTGGATGCGCTTCAACTTTGCGGGGTCGTCGATCTGGGGACACTCCTGTAGCACCCAATAGGGCGGATTGTCGAGGATGTTCTTCAGTTTCATGTTGCGGGTGGTGAGAACGCTGTCGTCGGTGAAGCGGGTGTGGAAGTGTATTACGCAACTGCCGGTGAAGGCTTGTTTGCCCTCGACGGTGAGGGTGAGTTCGTGGAGCGCCACCTCACAGCGTGAACTCTCGGCAGGGTTCGCATAGTATCGGGTCAGATTTTTGCCATAATTGCTGATGAGATACGTGCAGACCGGGCGGTAGTTCATGGCGGCCAATTTCTCGTCGTAGGGCGCGAAATAGCTTGCTTGCGCTTCGGTGAGAGAGGCTTCCGGGACGTTTTCGATCTGGTAGTGAGCGGGGACGTGCGGCACGCTTTTGCGCAGATTGGGCAGTGCGGTCAACAGCACTTTGCCAGTCACGAAGAGGAATACCGCTAGATCGATATCGAGTGAGAATCGCATGGATAATGTCTCCCGCGGGGGAGTTCGCTATGAGCTTAGCAACGATTTTGGGTTGAAGATGCGTTACGGAAGTGTTGCGGCGGCCAGCCGGCAGGCGCCTCGCTGCGCTTGGCTGGACGGCCGAAGGCGGCCGTCCCCACATGAGCAGTGCTGCTGTCCCTACATGAACACTCAGATCATCCTTGGGGGACTTGGGTTAGGGCTTGGAGGTTCCAGAGGATGTAGGCGGCGAGGAGTCCCCAGACGGAGGCGGTGACCAGGGGGCGGGCCGGGGTTTCCATGAGGTCGGCTAGAACGCCGGAGACGAAGATCAGGATGAAGGGGACGGAGGCGAGGAGGAATCCAGCGCCGGCTACGTGGGGATGGGCCATGCCGAGTCCGACGAAAAGAAGGCCGATCAGGCCAGGAGCGGTGTTGCCGAAGTAGCGGGTGCGGCGCCAGACGATATAGGTTATGACGGCTACTGGCAAGAGCAGTGCCAGGGCGGGACAAGCGCGCAGGATCTCGCGGGTGACTTGAATGTAGACCCCGCGGACGGCGAAACTGCGCCAGGTCGCTCCCCAGAAAGAGGCGTGCCGCATGCTTTCGGAAAAAGCGTGGGTGTGGAAGAAATAGGTGGCGAAGAGCAGTGCCAGCGCAAGTAGACAGGCTGAGATCCAGATGGTGAGGGCTGCGCCGCGGCGGATCGGCGCGAGATAGAGCAGGAAGACCAGGGCTAGGGGTACGACTATGATCATGGAGAACTGGGATCCCACCGCGATGGCTAGAGATACTCCTAGTAGAACGATACGACGCCAGTTCCAGAGAATTACTTCGCGGGGGGCGTAGAGAGTGTGGGCTACAGCGATGGCGGTGAAGATGGCGCCGAAGGATCCCCAGGCCGCGAGGATTTCGGGCTCGGTGTGCCAGACGGCGCTGGCCTGGATCATGGATGGGGAAAAGCAGTAGAGGGTTAGGGCCAGGAATCCGCCGGTGTTGCCACAGAGGCGGCGGGCTACGTACCAGAGAGACGCGCCGAGGAAAACACCGCAGGCGAGGAACGGCATGCGCGGAAGCCAGCGCCAGCGCGGGGAGGATTCGGGACTGAACGGAGGTTGGGGCGAGGCCAGAAGTGGTGCGGCGGTTACGAGAGAGAGCAGCGGGGAGTGCTCGGTGTCGTAGCCGTCGGATTGGGAAATCTCGAGAGGAAGTCCGAAGGAGATATCGGGGAAAGGCGCGCCGGCGATTCGGGCACCGTGGAGTTGAAGCCATCCTGCGTCGATACGGACATCCTCGGAAACGCCGGGGGCTTTGGATGCGGTCAACTCGGAATGGACTAACCAGGATGCCTGCGCCAGGAAGGCCAGGAGTAGCAAGCCGGCTAGAAACTGCGGGCGTCCGAAACGTTCGCGGGTGAAAAAACGGGTCATGAGGCAGGACAAGTGTTTTACCATGACCGAGCGTGTTTCGGAGAAACTTCTAATCGGGAATACGAGAGAGTAGTGGTTCGGGAGAGGAACAGCAGGTTCCTTACTTTGTTCGGAATGACAAGGATTTGGTCTGAATGGATGAAGAGACGGACATCTCGACGAAACCGACGGCTCCCGGGCCGGAGTTTGCAGCGGCGGTGCAACCATCGTATGCGTGGGCGGTATTTTTTGATGGGGAAGGACTTAGGCCCGGATGGGGTGTGGCGTTTTATGTGGCGATGTTTTATTTGCTGGAGTATGTGGTCGTCCGCTGGGCCGGGTCGCTGGAGCTGGGGGCAGACGGGCTGTGGTCGATGATGCTGGAGGAGTTTGGAGTATTCGTGGCGGCGGTGGTTCCGGCGTTGGTGCTGGCTAGAGTTGAGAATCGGCCGTGGGGAGCGTACGGCCTGCCGGGGCGGCAGGCGTTTGGGAGATTATTTTGGGTGGGAGCGGTGTGGGGATTCGCGAGCATTACGCTGCTGCTGGGAACGATGTATGGGCTGCGAGTGTTTGAGGTGGGGCACTTGGCGATCCACGGCATGCGCATCGTGAAATTTGCGGCATTCTGGGCCCTCTATTTCTTGCTGGTGGGATTGTTCGAAGACTTTCACTTTCGCGGTTATTTGCAGTTCACGCTTACGCGGGGGATTGGCTTCTGGCCAGCAGCAGTTTTGCTCTCGGGATACTTCGGCTGGAGCCACCGCTTGAATGAAGGCGAGCGGTGGACGGGGTTGCTGGCGGCGACGGTGATTGGTTTGTTCTTTTGTTTGACGCTGCGGCGCACGGGCAGCTTGTGGTTTGCGGTGGGGTTTCACGCAGCGTGGGATTGGGGAGAGACGTTTGTTTATTCCGTACCGGATAGTGGGACTCTATTTCCGGGGCATCTCCTGAAGACATCGTTTCATGGTCCGGCTTGGCTTACGGGGGGGATGGTTGGGCCGGAGGGCAGCTTCCTTTGCTTTGTGGTGATTGGGGTGGCGGGGGTGGTGTTTGCGAAAAGGTATCGGGAGGTGAAGTTTGGGACAGGGGAAGAAAAATCTCCACCACAGAGGACACAGGGAATCACAGGGTAGTTCCGCTTGAATGGAATCCCCAAAGGGTGCTGACAATGAAATCTCGCTTCATCATTGGTTTGTTAATGGCTTCAGGTTCGGTGATGTTCGGCCAAACGGAAGTCCGGCCACGGGTTCGCGACCTGGGAGTGGAAGTGGGAGTGTTGCATCCCGGGCCGCTGAATGCCATCACCGATGTGGCAGGGGTGAGGGTTGGACAGACTACGCTGATTCGCGGGGACAACATTCGGACTGGAGTGACCGCGATTCTGCCGCATGGAGGAAATCTTTATAAGGAGAGAGTGCCGGGCGCGGTTTTTCTGGGCAATGCATACGGGAAACTGACGGGCTCGACGCAGGTGAACGAAATGGGCGAAATCGAGACGCCCATTCTGTTGACGGGAACAGACTCGGTACCCAGGGTGGCGGATGCTGTCATCACTTATGTGTTCAACCTCAAAGGAAATGAAAACGAACTGTCTGTGAATCCGCTGGTGGGTGAAACTAACGACGGGTGGCTGAGCGACATCCGCTCCCGTCCAATTACTCCCGAGGATGTGTTTGCCGCGATCAACAACGCGACCGGAGGTCCAGTCGATGAAGGCGTAGTAGGCGCGGGGACAGGTACGATTGCTTTTTCGTACAAGGGAGGAATCGGGACCTCTTCGCGGCTCCTGCCGGCTTCGCTTGGGGGCTACACCGTGGGGGTGCTGGTGCAGACCAACTTTGGCGGAAACCTGATTATTGCTGGTGTGCCCGTGGGCAAGGAGCTGGGAAATACTTATCCAAAGATCTCTTTCGATGAAAATGAAACTCCGGCGGGTCGGACACCGCCGCAGAGGGTCGATGGCTCTTGCATGATTGTGGTGGCGACAGATGCTCCGCTGGACCACCGCAATCTGAGCCGGCTTGCGGCGCGTGCGATGATGGGCCTGGCTCGGACGGGGTCGAGCGAAAGCAACGGCAGCGGGGATTACGTCATCGCCTTTTCGAGCTCTCCGGATGTGCGAATCGAATCTGGTGACGCGGTGTATCGGCCAAAGGAGTTGTTAGGCAATGAGAGTATGTCTCCGTTATTTGAGGCTGTGATTGAGGCCACGGAGGAGGCGATCTACAACTCGATGTTCCGGGCGCATGACGTGACTGGTAATGGGCACACGATGAAGGCTTTGCCTCTGCAGGAAACCATCGATCTTTTGAAAAAACACAACGCGATTGCTGCGAAATAGGCGGCTGAGCACAGGACGGCTCGCTGCGCTCGCTGGGTGGGCGGAAGCGCCCGTCTCCACATGGTCTGCTCCGCATGGTTCCACGCGATGGGTCGCGCATGGTTCCTTATTTGGAAACTCTTCCTGAGAGAGTTGCTGAATTGCTTTCTCCTAATCTTCGCCTGAGCCTATACTGCTTTTCATGGGCCCCGAGACGGATCTACTTACGTTGCTGCGGAGATATTGGGGGTACAGCACGTTTCGTCCGCTGCAGGAGCGGATTGTGCGCAGTTTGCTGGCTGGGCACGATGCTTGCGTGGTGATGCCGACGGGCGGGGGAAAGTCTTTGTGCTATCAGTTGCCGGCGGTGGTGTCGGGCGGGACGGCGGTGGTGATTTCTCCGTTGATCGCGCTGATGCAGGACCAAGCGGCGCAGTTGGCGCAGATGGGGATTCCGGCAGCGGTGCTGAACAGTACATTGAGCGAAGCGGAGCAGGCCAAGGTGATGAGCCGGGCGCGGGAAGGGGCATACCGGCTGCTTTATGTTTCTCCCGAACGTATCGCGCGCGGCGACACGATGGGCTGGTTGCAGCAGGTGCCGACTACATTTTTCGCGATTGATGAGGCGCACTGTATCTCTGAGTGGGGGCATGAGTTTCGTCCCGAATACCGGCAGCTGAATAAGTTGCGGGGGAAGTTTCCGGATCGTCCCATCGCGGCTTTTACGGCAAGCGCTACCCGGCACGTGCGGCATGACATTCTGGCGCAACTGCAGTTGCGCGATCCCGATAAATACATTGCCAGCTTTTACCGGCCTAACCTGCGCTATCTGGTGCGGGAGTGTGATGGGCTGGAGCAGATGGAATTGCTGGTGAAGGCTTTGCGGAGCTATGCCGGGAGCAACGTGATTATCTATTCTCCTACGATTAACCGGGTCGAGGAGACGGTGGATTTTCTTGGTGATCACGATATTGCTGCTCTGGGGTATCACGGCAAGATGGGAAGCGATGATCGGAGGCGGAATCAGGAACGGTGGATGTCGGACGAGGTGCGAGTGCTGGTGGGGACGATTGCTTTTGGGTTGGGGATTAATAAGGCGGCGGTGCGGGCGGTGATTCATTTGTCGCTGCCGAAATCGATTGAGCAGTACTACCAGGAAGCGGGACGGGCGGGACGCGACGGTGAGAGTGCGGATTGTGTTTTATTGTGGCAGAAAAAAGACGCCGGGCTGCTGGGATTTTTTGCGAATCAGATTACGGATGCGGCGGAGCGGGAGCGGGCGTGGGAGCGGTACCGGATTGTCCGGGAGTTTGTGGAATCGAAGCGCTGCCGGCATCGGCAGATTTGCGGACACTTCGGGGAGGTCGCGAAGTGGGAGACTTGTGAGGCTTGTGATGTCTGCGGGAGCACGACGGAGTGGATGTCGGCGGCTGCGCGGGGCGTGAGTTTTGCGGGGAAAGAATCGCGGCGGCAGGTTGCGGCGAACGTTTCTGTAGCCGATGCGGAGCTGCAGAACTATTTGCGGGAGTGGCGGCGGATTACGGCGAAGGAGCAAGGCGTGCCAGCGTTTGTGGTGTTGCATGACACGACTTTAGAGGAGATTTGCCGGCGGCAGCCGTCGTCGATTACCGATCTGCTGAACATCACTGGAATTGGCGAGCGGAAAGCTGAGGTGTACGGGAAGGGGATTCTGGCTGCGCTCGAGCGATATCGCGATGGCGCTCGCGCTTCCGCGGTTCCCGAGAAGAAGACTGCGCCTGCTTTGGAGACGATGCGTCTGCTGGTTGCGGGGAACAGCTTTGAGGACATTGCGAAGATCCGCGGACGACAGCTTTCCACAGTGGTGAATGCTGTGGCCAATCTCGTCGAGAGAGGTGATCTGGAGTTTCAAGCGGCTTGGATTGACCGGAACAAGCAGGCTGTGATTGAGGCGGCCTGCGCGAAACTTGGGATCAACGGATTGAAGCCTTTGAAGGACTCCTTGCCTCGGGAGATTACCTACGATGAGATCCGGCTGGTGGTGGCTCGGGTGCGGCGGGAGTTGAAGGTTAGTAAGGTGGATGTTCCGGCCTAAGCGTTGGGCTTTACCTCAGCGCTAAAGCCGGTTACTCAAGGCTAGGTAATCGCAGCGCTAAAGCGCTGCGCCACCCAAAATCACCCACTCTTTCGTCCACAGCTAGGAACTAAGAATCTGCTTTGCGGCGTCTTGGCCGGAGCGGATGCAGTCAGGGACGCCGATGCCGCGGTAGCCGTTGCCGGCGAGGGCCAGGTTCGGAAGCGTGTGGCGGAGGCGCTCGATGCGGTCGAGGCGTTCGAGATGACCGACGCCGTACTGGGCCATGGCAGACTTCCATTTGTAGACACGGGCGAAGAGAGGCGCGGCACGGAGGCCGAGGATCTGCTGCAGTTCGTTTCGGACTATGGCGATGATGCCGTCGTCGGATTGCGGCCAGATGCGTTCAGCGTTTGATCCGGCGAAGAAGCAGCGGAGCAGAGCGCGGTCTTCGGGAGCGCGGTGGGGGAACTTGTTGTGGACGAAAGTCGCGGCCAGAAGGCGCTTGCCTTCGCTGCGGGGGACGAGGAATCCGAAGCCGGGAGGGAGAGACTGGCGGACTTCGCGATTGTAGCCGAGTCCGACGGTGATGGAGGAACTGTAGCCTATGGCCGCTAGTTCGGTGGAGAGCTCCGGGCTGCTGCTTGCGACTAGCTGGGCGGTGGTGTGCGCGGGCAGGGCGAGGATTACGGCGTCGAAGTGGTCGGACCTCAGTCCTGCTGACACGGTCCAGCCTCCGGCTTCGGGATGAATTGACTGCGGCGGCGTGTTGGTTACGAGGGAGGACGCATTCAGGCGCGGGACCAGGGTTTCGACGAGTTGCTGCATGCCGTTCTTGAGAGAGGTAAAAAGTGGAGGAGTAGCTTTGTTTGGGGTGGGCGGCATTTTTTTTCTTGCCGCCAGCATGGCGCGCCCGAGACTGCCGTGAGTGCGCTCCATTTCGGCGAAGCGGGGGAGGACAGCGCGTACGCTGAGGCTGGCGGCGTCGCCACCGTAGACGCCGGAGAGAAGCGGGTCGGCGAGGCGATCGACCATCTCCGCGCCGTAGTGGCGTTTGACCAGTGATGCGACGCTTTCGTCCGCTTGCGCGGCGCGCGGGGGATGGAGCAGTTCCTGCGCGATGCGGAGCTTGGTGCTCCAGGAGAAAAGCGGGGAGAATCCAGTGGGCAGGATTTTGGTCGGAACCAGGAACATTAAGCCGTCGGGTATGGGGATGAGTTGTCCGCGGACGAGGATATAGGTTTTGCGATCAGCGTCGTTAGAGCCGATCAGCTGATCGCCCATGCCCAGGGTACGGCAGAGGTCGGCGGCCCAGGGCTTTTCGGTGAGGAAGGAATCAGGACCCGCTTCGACGATGCAGCCGTCAATGTGCTCGGTGCGGAGGACGCCCCCGAGGTGAGGCGAGGATTCGTAGAGAGTGTATTCGAGTGCGCCGGCTTGGCGGTGATCTTCGAGAGTGAAAGCGGCGGTGAGTCCGGAGATGCCGCCGCCGATGATGGCGATGCGAATCATGGACGCGGGCTTCGGGCTTCAGGCTTCGGGCTTCGGCTCTGCAAATTCGCGGCGGAATGCTCTTGAATCAGGCGGACTAGGTTCTTCACATTTTCTACCGGGGTTTCCGGGAGGATGCCGTGGCCTAGATTAAAGATGTGGCCCGGGCGTCCAGCTGCGAGTCGAAGAATGTGTTCGGCGCGAGACTTCAATTCTTTCCAGTCCGCGAAGAGCAGGACAGGATCAAGATTACCCTGCACGGCGCAGCGATGTTCGAGATCGCTCCAGCCCTGGTCGAGCGGAATGCGCCAGTCGAGGCCGATAACGTCGGCTCCGGTCTGATTCATCGCAGGAAGCAAGGTCGCGCTGTCGGTGCCGAAATAAATTACGGGGGCACCCGTCCTTTGCAGACGCTTGACCAGGATTGTCGCGTGCGGCAGAACGTAGCTGCGATAGTCTTCCGCGCTTAGGCAGCCGACCCAGCTATCGAAAATCTGGATGACATCGGCGCCGGCACGCACTTGGGCCGCGGAGTATTCGGCGGTGACATCCACCAGCTTGTGCATTAATGCATCCCAGTCGGTCGGGGCGTTGTACATCATTTTCTTGGTGTGGAGGTAGTGGCGGGAGCCGCCTCCTTCGATCATGTAGCTAGCCAGGGTGAAGGGCGCTCCGCAGAAGCCGATGACAGGGAGCTTTGCGGCGAAATGTTTCGCGACCAGGCTCACGGCCTCGGAAACGTAACCGAGATCGGCGGCGCGGTCGGTTCGGAGTTGAGCCACGTCTTCAGTACTGCGGACCGGCTTGTCGATTACGGGACCTTCTCCGGCAGAGAAATGAAAGGGCAGGCCCATGACCTCGAGAGGCAGCAGGAGATCGGCGAAGATGATGGCGGCGTCGACCTGGAGAATTTCGGCGGCGGTGATGGTGACTTCGGCGGCTAGCGCGGGCTTCTTGCAGATTTCGAGCAGGGAATGCTGCTTCCGAACGGCGCGATACTCGGGCATATAGCGTCCGGCCTGGCGCATGAACCAGACGGGCGTTCGCTCGACGGGCTGGGCTTTGCAGGCGCGAACGAAGATGGAATCAGGCGCGGACATGATTGGGTGAGATGGACCGACTACTTTAGCATTTTTGCTCGGGGAGCGGGCGCCGTGGAGGGGCAGTTGTGCGAGACTAATAAGGAAGAAATCTTCACGGTGGGAAAGGTATGAGCAGAACTGCAATCTTGAAAGAGAAGGTGGAACTGGCGGTTTCGGATGGAACGCGGATGGGAGCGTATGTGGCGCGTCCGGAGCAGGGTGGGCCGCATCCGGGGCTGCTGTTGTTCCAGGAGGCATTTGGGGTTAACCATCACATTCGCGGCGTGAGCGACCGGTTTGCCGCGGAGGGATACGTGGTGATTGCCCCAGAGTTGTTTCATCGCACGGCGCCGCCGGGCTTTGAGGGCAGTTATACGGATTTTGCTGCTTTGAGGCCGCACTATGAGGCAGTGACAACCGAGACGGCGGAAGCGGACTTGCGATCTGCATATGAATGGCTGAGCTCAAATACGCAAGTCAAAGCCGACGAGATTTCGAGTGTGGGATTCTGCATGGGTGGGCGAGTTTCCTTTCTGGCCAACAGCGTAGTTCCATTGCTCAGCGCGGTTTCGTTTTATGGAGGAGGAATCGCTCCGGGATTGCTGGATCGCGCGGCGAATCTGGGGGCGCCGTCGTTGCTCATCTGGGGTGGATTGGACAAGCGCCTTACGCCGGAGTACCGGAAAGCCGTGACCGATGCTTTGAGTGCGCAGCAGAAGATTTATGTGAATGTCGAGTTCTCTCGCGCTGACCATGGTTTCTTTTGTGACGAGCGGGCGGCATATGAACCGCACTCGGCGCGGCAAGCGTGGGCTTTGACTTTGGAGTTTTTGCGCTCGTGAAGAAACTCGGGATGGTTTTCGCGGCGGTGCTGACTCTGCTGTTGACGGGAGCGCTCTTGCAGATGCCAGGTTCAGCTCCCCCGAGGGACGAGAAAACTGCGCCACCTACTTTTTATAAGGATGTGCTTCCGATACTCCAGGACAAATGCCAGAGTTGCCATCGTAGCGGGGAAGCTGCGCCGATGTCGCTGGCGACCTATGAGCAGACACGGCCATGGGCAACGAAGATTGCAGCTTCGGTACAGATGCGGATGATGCCGCCTTGGTTTGCCGATCCGCGGTACGGACATTTTGCCAATGATCCGTCGTTGAGTGCGGAGCAGGTTGCGAGCATTGTCGCGTGGGCAAATGCTGGAGCACCCGCGGGAGATGCGCGAGATGCGCCTGCGCCGCGGACGTGGAGCGAAGGCTGGAATATTCCGCAGCCGGATTTGATGGTGAAAATGCCGAAGGCGGTGCATATTCCGGCGAACGGCGAGGTGGAATATACATACGAGATTGCGCCTACGCATTTTACCGAGGACAAGTGGGTGGAGATGGTGGAGGTGCGGCCTTCGAGCGCGGCGCATGTGCATCATGCGGTGGTGTACATCCGGCCTCCGGATTCGCCGTGGCTGCGGCATGCGCCCGTGGGCGAACCCTTTACCGCCTCGATGTTGACGGATCCGGAGGAACGGCGGCAAGCGCACGAGACCACGAGCGATCTGCTGCTCGTTTATGCGCCGGGGAGTGCACCGGATCGATGGGCGGACGGAATGGCGAAGTTTGTTCCGGCAGGGTCGGACCTGGTGTTTCAGATGCACTACACGACGAATGGCGAGGCGGCGAGCGATGAGACCAGCGCTGGCCTGGTGTTCGCGAAGAGTCCGCCAAAGCAGCGGGTGATCACGCTGCAGTTGAATAATCACGCGCTACTGATTCCGCCCGGGGCGGATGATTTTCGCGTAGAAGTACAGGGGACGCTCCCGAACGATGCAACTTTGCTCAGTTTTTTCCCGCATATGCATCTTCGCGGGAAGCGGTTTGAATATGACATTGTGCACGACGACGGAAGCGTGGAGACGTTGCTGCGGGTGAATTATCACTTTCACTGGCAGCTGAGTTACAAGCTGGCGGAGCCCCGGGAGTTGAAGGCGGGAACAAAGTTGCGGGCGGTGGCATGGTATGACAATTCGAAGAACAATCCGCACAATCCCGATCCAGAGAAGATGGTGACCTGGGGTGACCAGACGTCGCAGGAAATGATGGTGGGATTTTTTGACTTGGCGGTGCCGGCGAAGATGGACAAGTGGCAGTATTTTATCCGGGGTGGTGGGGCGACGGCGGAGAAACAGTGATCGCCTCGCCGCGCTCGCCGGATCCTTCGGCTTCGCTCAGCGCAGGCTCGCGAATGCGCCCGTCCCCACATGAGCTTCTCCTCACGTGACCCTTCCCGGGCCCCTAGTTGCTGACTGGCTTGGTATTTGTAAGACTGTGTTGGGCTCATCGACTTGATGGCAAATCCCGTTTCTCCTGCATCAGTGGAAAACCAGCGTGGGCGCGGGTCCAGAGTGGCTTACTGGGCGCTGGCGGCGGTGTTTCTCGCGGTTTACGTTGGGTCGATGTTCACCCCGGGGCTGCTGGATGACGCTGACAGCACGCACGCAGAAGCGGCGCGCGAGATGGTGGTGACGGGAGACTACGTCACGCTGCACATCAACGGAGTCCGGTATCTGGAAAAGCCGCCGCTGCCATATTGGCTGGTCGCGATCTGCTACAAGGTCCTGGGAGTGAACGAGTTCAGTACGCGGCTGCCGATGGTGTTGTCGGTAATGCTGCTGGGAGTGTTGGCGTTTTGCTGGGGGCGTCGCGCGTTCGGGGAGCGGACCGGGATTTATGCCGGTTTGTTCGTCTTCACCTGTGCGGGCGTGTATCTGTTTACGCGAGTTCTCATCCCGGACGTGCTGTTGAGCCTGCTGATTGCGGCGGCTCTGTACTTTTTCCTCACTGCGTTGGAGCCGGATGCTGCGCCCTGGAGATGGTACGCCGGATACGCGATGATGGCGTTGGGCGTGCTAACCAAGGGACTGATCGCACTGGTGTTTCCCTGCGGAGCGGCATTTTTCTTTCTGCTGGTTACAGGAGAATGGCGGCGCTGGCGGGAGTTTCGTTTTCTTTCAGGACTGGCATTATTTCTGGCGATCGCTGCACCGTGGCATATTCTGGCGGGCTTGCGGAATCCAGGGACGGCGGACCATCATGGTTTTTTCTGGTTTTATTTCGTGAACGAACACTACTTGAGATTCCTGGGCAAGCGGTACCCGCGGGATTACAGCAAACTTCCCGCGACGTTGTTTTGGACGCTGCATCTGGTGTGGTTGTTCCCGTGGAGTCTGTATGTGCCGGCGGCGGTGACGACTGCTGTGGGAGCGTGGCGGAGCTGGCGCGCCAGTCCGGGACGAGTCCAGAGTGGAGAGCGGCGGCTGAGCGACTTTGCTTCGCGGACTCAGCTGCTGTGCTGGATTTGGGCGGGAGTGGTGCTTGTCTTTTTTGCCCTGTCGACCAACCAGGAGTACTACACCTTCCCTGCATATTTGCCACTTTTGTTGTTGCTAGCGGATGGCGTGGCACAGTGCGAGCAGACGGAGTGTGAACGCAGAGTGCGTGCGGGTTGGCTGACAACCTCCGCTGGCCTTCTGGCGGTGATTGGAGTCGCAGCCAGCACCGCACTATTGATCGGGCTGTGGAAGTCGCGGAATCTGCCGTTCGAGCCGGACATCGGAAATGTACTGGGCAAGCAGGATCTGGACGCGTACCAGCTTTCGATGTCGCACATTCTCGATTTGAGCTATGCGTCGTTTGCGGCCCTGCGGCTTCCGGCAGCTTTGGCCGCGGTGGTGCTGCTGGTGGCTCCGTTCACATCGTTCATTCTGCGCGTGTTCCGGCGGCACTATTCTGCGACCTGGGTTCTGGGAGCGGGATTTGCAGTCTTCCTGGTGGCGGCGCATATCGCCCTAGGGCGGTTTGGTCCTTATCTATCTTCGAAGCAGTTGGCGCAGGAAATCGAGGCGCGGTCGCGGCCCGAAGATAAGGTGATGATTTATGGTGATCAGGCATTTGGGTCTTCGCTGCTCTTTTATCTGCGGCGACCGATTGATCTTGTAGAGGGACGTACGACTTCGATGTGGTTCGGTTCAACCTTTGCCGATGCGCCCAAGATTTATTTGAGCAACGCAGATTTGCAGCGGGACTGGGCGGGGAGCGGACGAGTGTTCCTGTTCGTGCCCCCGTACGAAAAGGCAAGAGTCGATGAGCTTTTGCCGGCGAAGTTTGTCATCGCGGAGCTTTCCGGCAAATACGTATACAGTAACCAGCCGTAAAAAGAGTTGTTTCCAACTTTTCTACTGAGGCCAAATCGATGAAGAAAGCACTGCTGTCAGCCTTCGGCGCCGTCGCCTTGCTTGTGCTTTGTGGAAACATAATCGGCGGCGCGAAGGCGCAGTCGGGTGCGGCCGCGGTTACGAATGCTGCCGGACCGAAGAAAGCCGAGGAGCAGTTCAAGAACATTCAGGCGCTCAAGGGAGTTCCGGCGGATCAGGTGCTCCCGGCGATGCAGTTCATCACGGCGTCACTGGGGGTGGAGTGCCAGTTTTGCCATGTGGAGGGCGCGTTTGAGAAGGACGACAAGAAAACGAAGCAGACCGCGCGGAAGATGATGGAGATGATGTTTGCTATTAATAAGGATAACTTCGAGGGACATCGCGAGGTGACTTGCTATTCCTGCCATCGGGGCAGCGCCACTCCGGTCGGGACGCCGTTGGTGATGGCGGAAGTGCCGATGGGCATGGGTGAAGCAAAGAAGGTTGAGGAAGCGAACGGCCCAGAGGCGGGAAAGGAAGCGAGTGGGCCGCCGGCTGATCAGTTCCTCGATAAGTATTTGCAAGCTGTTGGAGGCGCCACTGCAGTTGAGAAAGTTACGAGCCGGGCGATGAAAGGGACGATCACCTTCGGTGACAGGAATATCCCGATCGATATTTTCTCGAAGGATCCAGACAAACGAGTGTCGTTCACGCACACGCCAGACGGAGATAGCGTGACGGCGTTCGACGGGCACGAGGGCTGGTTGGGGATTCCAGGGCATGCAGTGCGGGAAATGCACGGACCCGATATCGATGGCGCTTCGATGGATGCGGATCTTCACTTTGCGGCGCACCTGAAGGAGATGTTTACCAAGGTGGAGGCGTCGGGCATGGAAAAGATAGGCGAGCGCGACGCGTATCTGGTAATTGGGCAGCGCGATGGTAAAACGCCGCTGCGACTGTATTTCGACGGGCAATCCGGGCTGCTGGTGCGGCTGGTTCGGTATGGAGAGACGCCGCTGGGGCTGTTGCCCACCCAGATCGATTATGCGGATTACCGGGACGCGGGCGGGGTGAAGATTCCATTCCGCTGGACGCTGGCGCGGCCGGGTGGCCGGTTCACGATTCAGATCAGCGAAGTGAAGGAGAATGTTCCGGTGGATGATGCGAAGTTTGCCAAGCCGGCAGCGCCTTCGGGAGAGCAAAAGGGACCGGCGAAGTGAACGCTTTGTTCTACTTCGTTGTGCATAATAAATCCTGATAGGAAGGATAAATAGTTTCGATTTCCGTGAAGCGGCGGCAGGCGATAGAGTGAGCGCGTGCTGGTTTGAGCTCGAATCGGCTGCCTAGATTGAGGCAAAAGTGCCCTTCACGGGGAAACGACTGTTTAGAACAACATCATGACCAAGGTTGAGGCAGTCATCCAAAACTCCAAGCTGGAGGCGGTGAAGAGCGCGCTGCAGGAGATTGGCGTCGAGGGCATGACGGTGATCGAGGTGCGTGGGCACGGGCGACAGAAGGGGCATACGGAGGTCTACCGCGGCCGCGAGTACAGTGTAGACCTCATCCCGAAGACGAAGCTGGAGATGGTGCTGGCGGACACAATGGTCGAAAAGGCAGTGCAGGCCATATTGGTGGCGGCGCGGACGGGGAAGATCGGCGACGGGAAAATTTTCCTGTCGCGCGTGGATGATGCGATACGGATCCGCAATGAGGAACGGGGTGAGGGAGCTTTGTAAGAGAGCCGTCTAAGTAAGGATCGCAGCCAGGCTGAAGAAACGGGAACATTCTGGACTCGATCGGGCAGCATCGGCGCCATGTCACCAGCCCTCTCCTAAACGACATGCGACGCAACAGCAGCGAGCTTTCGATTCGACATGCATCGATGGTTGATTCATTGACACATGGTCATGACGGCAGCGTCTTCACTGATCAGTGAACTGCGGGGTTCTCTCATCGAGGAGTCGGCGCGGATCGCGCGGGACTTCGCGGCTATTGGAGACGGGCGTGCCGCGGTTGCACAGCGGACACGTCTCGTCGAAGATATTCTCAAGCGGCTGTGGCAAGACCTGGTGTCAGCCGACCTGACGGATCCGAGGGACTTCACGCTGGTCGCGACCGGAGGATTCGGGCGGGGCTGGCTGTTTCCTTTTTCTGACATCGATCTTCTCTTCTTACATGCCGACCGCCGGGGTGAGGAAGCCCACAAAGAGCAGATTCGGCGGTTCTCGCAGGAGTTGTGGGATCTGAAGCTCAAGTTGAGCCCGGCATCGCGGACGCTGGCGGAATGTGATCGGTTCGATCCGAACAATACCGAATTCACCATCTCTCTTCTGGATTGCCGTTATCTGACAGGTGACCGCGGGTTATTCGCGCGGCTGCGCGACAAAGTAATCCCGAAGCTCGTAATGCGGGAAGCGAAGCCCTTGCTGCAAGGGTTAGCCGAGGTCACGCGGGAGCGGCATGGAAAATTCGGACAGACCGTGTTTCATCTGGAGCCGAATTTGAAGGAAACGCCGGGCGGACTGCGCGATTACAACGTGGCCTGCTGGTTAGCGTTGATCTCCGCCATGGGCAAACTGGGCGACTGGCCGCACGCGAGTTCGCTGCGGGCGCCGGTGAGGAAGCAGCTGGATGCTGCGCTGGAATTCCTGATGGCGACGCGGTGTTTTCTGCATTTCCGCCACGGGCGTGACGATAACTCGCTCAGCTGGGAAGCCCAGGACGAAGCCGCCGCGAGGAAGATTGGGGCTGCGGATGCGGAGGAACTTACCGCTGCGGATTGGATGCGGATTTACTTCGGGCATGCCCGTGCGGTGCAGCGCACGGTAATGCAGTTGCAAGAGGAGATTCCGGAAGCGTGGTCTTCGCTGCGACGGCAATTCCAGGGCTGGCGTTCGCGGCCGGCAAGTCCCGATTTTTCCGTGGTGGATGGACTGATTTTTCTGCAGCAGTCGTCTTCGCTGCGGGATCCTGAGATGCTGCTGCGGCTGTTTCATTTTATGGCGCATCACGGACTGAAATTGAGTGCGACCACAGAGCACAGGATCGAGCAGGAGCTGCCTGCCCTGGCAGTGACTCCGCCGCGCGGGGCGGAACTCTGGCTCTATCTGCAGGAGACGCTTCTGCAGCCTCACGCCGCGGAGGCGCTGCGCGCCATGCATTCGCTGCGGCTGCTCACATTGCTATTGCCGGAACTGAAGCCCATTGATTCGCTAGTGGTGCGGGATTTTTATCATCGTTTCACCGTGGACGAGCACTCGATCCTCGCGATTGAGAGTCTGCACCGGTTGAAAGAATCAAGATCCCAATGGGACAGGCGATACGCGGAGTTGCTGGGAGAGCTCGAAGATCCGGAATTGCTTTATCTGGCGCTGTTACTGCACGACACAGGGAAAGGTACGCCTGGCGGCAATCATGTGGAGGCGAGCCTGGAGATTGCCGGTCGATGCCTGGACCGGCTCGACGTCGATGCCGGAGAACGTGCGGCGGTGCTGTTTCTGATCGGAAACCATTTGGAAATGTCGGCGCAGTTGCGGCGGGACATTTTCAATCCGGAGACGGTGGCCGCTTTTGCGGACAAAATGGGCACGCCGGAACGGCTGAAGATGCTGTGCCTGCTGACGTATGCGGATATCAAGGCGGTAAATCCAGAGGCGCTGACCCCATGGAAGGCGGAAAATGTTTGGCAGCTCTACATTGGCGCGGCCAACTATCTGAATCGCAGCGCGGACCAGCGGGTGCACGATGCGAACGGAGAAAAACTAGCGCGGCTGCGAAGCCTGGCTCCGGTGATGAGCGCGAAGTTCAAGGAGTTTGTGGAGGGGTTTCCGCAGAGATACTTGCGCGTGTATTCGGCTGAAGAAGTGATACGGCACATGGAAATGGCGGAGGAGTTTGGCCACGATCCGGTGCAGGTGGATTTGAAGCGGGGGCGGCACTGGTATGAGCTGACGCTGGTCACAAAGGATCGAGCGTCGCTGTTTGCGACTTTAACCGGAGTGCTGGCGGCGTGGGGGATGAACATCGTAAAGGCCCATGCCTTTTCAAACCAGGCCGGAACCGTGGTGGACACGCTTTATTTTACCGATCGATTTCGCACTCTCGAATTGAACATGTCGGAGTGGGAGCGGTTCAAGCAGAGCGTTGCCGCGGTTTTGACGGGGGCGGCGGATTTGGACAAGATGCTGCGCGATCGGCAACGCAGCGAGAAGAGCGCGCGTGTCAAAGTTGTGGTAGAGACCAGGATTGATTTTGACGACAATTGTTCCTCGACGAGCACGCTATTGCAGGTGATCGCGCAGGATAGGCCGCGGTTGCTGCACCGCATCAGTTCGTGCCTCTCGCATCAGAAATGCAATATTGAAATTGCCTTGATCGACACCGAGGGCCAAATGGCGATCGACACGTTTTATTTGACCTCGGAGGGAAAGAAGCTCACGGCGGAGATCCAAAAGAAAGTGGAGAAGGCGTTGGTGAGTGAGTTGAAGAGTCTGGAACTTGGCGGCTGATCCGAAGCGTGCCTACCTGAGCCGTCCTACCAATTCTTGGAAGAGAAATCGTCGGAGCCGTCGACTTTGCCCCAATCGGACCCGGCACTGTCGTCACGCGTCTGATTGCGTTTGCGATAGCAAACGAAAATCAGGCCGATAGTCATGAAAGTTGGCGGTGCGATCAGGATCAGGATGCCGCTCTTTAGCGCTTGGATCATTCGAGAGCCCGACGCCGCAGCTTGGGTATAACACAGAGCGCAGCTCTGGGCGAATGCTGGCGCGGGGGCCAGAAGGATAATCAGCCCCGCCAGTGCTACGCATCCCAGCGAGAGCGGTTTCCAGCGCTTCATGGTTGTTTTGGCTACTTTGCCCATGGTACACCGCTGGTGAGCCGGAAGCTGTCCGTCCAGCCATATTGCATGGCGAGCAGGACAAAGACGGTGAAGATTCCGACAAACCACAGTAAGCCGCGATTTTGCGCCAAATGCATAAAGAACAACAAGGCCAAGGCAGCCTCAATCACCGCTACCGAAAGCATGCGAACGAACATATCGGACGCGCTAATGTTCTGGTAGGCGATAACGAACTGTAGCCCGGCCAGGGCCAGGATGCAGACGAAGACGATCAGATCCTTCGTCATTCCGCCACTCTTATGGGTTGCGTCGGTAGTCATGGAGATTCGCTCCTGCGTTTGTGCGTTTTAGTGGGACAGATTCAAAAGATAGACCAGCGGCACGACAAACATCCAAACCAGGTCCACGAAGTGCCAGTAGAGTCCTGTGATCTCGAGGTCATCGGCGTTGTAGCGGCCGCCCCGGTAACGCAGACCCACGGCGATGAGAGCAACTACGCCACCGGTTACGTGCAGCAGGTGCAGGCCGGTGATGCTGAAAAACAGCGAACTGAACAGGGGCGTGCCCCAGGGATTGTGGAACAGCGTGGCGCCTTCTCCGATCAGGCCTATCCATTCCCGCAGGTGGAGCGCGGCGAACATGATTCCGCAAACCGCCGTAATCATAGTCCAGCGGAAGGCTTTGGCCTTGTCACCCATCCAGGCGTGGCGTTCTGCGATGAGCATGGTCAAGCTGCTGGTGAGCAGAACGAGCGTCATCACTAATACGTTCGAGATACTGTGAAAGGGGCGTGGCCAGTCGGGAGTGGCGTTGCGTATGAATCCGTAGGCGACCAGGCAACCGGCAAAGGTCGCGGTGTCTGCGATGATGAAAAGCCACATTGCCATTTTCTTGGCTGCGACCGAGAATGTGGGCGCGGTCATTAACTCCGTGGCATCGGTTCGCGACACCTGACCGTGAATTGAGAGATCGGCTTGACTCACGTTGCCTCCTACCTTTGACTGTTTCGAGCGTCGTTGCTCAGAGCTTCATCCAAAGCAGCAAAAGCAGATACACCCACAGCACACCCATGAAATGCCAGTAACGAGAAGTGGCGTCCAGAGTGCTTCTTCGCAGGACGGATTTATTCAGTTTCGCGATCACCCGGACCAGACCGCCCAACCCTCCGAACACGTGGAGAGCGTGAGCGACAGTCAGTACATAGAAAAACGAGTAGCTGATGTTTGTGGCGAGGCCGAACCCTTGGGATTTGAGTTGTATCCAAGCAAAGGTCTGTCCGGCAACAAACAGCAATCCGAGAAACAGAGTGATATACAGCCAGCGTGCGGGATTCTCTTGTGGGCTAACTTTGCCTGCCAAGGTGCCGCCCATAAAGGCCGCAATCCTGCGGCGCGCTATTTCGAGCGTGAAGCTGCTGGCAACGATAACGAGCGTGTTCAGGTAAAGCACTGGAGGTAAAGTGATGTGCACCAAAGGCGCAGTTCCCTGACGAACAATCAAGGCGCTGGTGAAGGCGGCAAAACTCATGGTGATGGCCGCCAAGCCTACCCAGATTCCAGTGCTCGCGGGGGGAGGGGAAGAATCCTTAACGCGGCGCAAGTCGCCATCGGTGGAAACGGGATTGCGCCAGCCTCCGTTGCCCGAGCCCTGGCCCGGCAGGCGGTCTATCTCGATTTTCGGCGGTTCGTGGACTGTGGTTGCCATACTGCTACTCTCCTGCGGTAAGGAGCGAGCCTAACGCGCGATTATTGGGTCGCAAAAAGCGCGACCCTTCGCGCGGCTCGCCCAGATCCCTCGCTGCGCAAAAAAGTCAGCTCAGGATGACAAGCTTCTCGATTACTTCTCTTCGTCCGGGCTATGAACGCTCTCCGGCGAGGTCTGCATGATGTAGTCGGCGCTTGCACCCTCGACGCTGTACTGATAAGGATCGTGAAAAACTACAGGCATCTTGTCGCCAAAATTGTTGTGGGGCGGCGGTGTGGCTGTGCTCCATTCGAGCGACGTGCCTTCCCACGGGTTGTCATTCGGAGCGTGCGCGCCCCAGAACCGGCTGTGAATCAGGTTGTACAGGAAAATCAGCTGGGCAAGCCCTGTGAACAGCGCCGCCACCGTGATGAACTTGTGAACCGGGATTAGCGGGATAAGGTAATCGTCGGTGAAAGCCTGGTAGCGGCGCACATTGCCGGCGATTCCCAGGTAGTGGAACGGCATGAAGATGCAGTAGGCACCCACGAAGCTCATCCAGAAGTGAACCTTGCCCAGAGTCTCATTCATCATGCGGCCAGTCATCTTCGGAAACCAGAAGTAGGTTCCAGCGAAGATGCCGAACATGGCCGCGACGCCCATTACAAGATGGAAGTGGCCAACCACAAAATAAGTGGCGTGCAGCATGATGTCGATGGACGGCTGAGCCAGGAAAAATCCGCTGACGCCGCCGCTGATGAACATGGAAATGAACCCCAGAGCGAATAGCGAGGCCGCGTTGATCCGCAACTTGGAGCCATAGAGGCTACCCAGCCAGATCAGCACTACGATGGTAGAGGGAATAGTGATTACCAACGTCGGGAACGAGAAGGCCAGCGAAGACACGGGATTCATCCCGCTGACGAACATGTGATGGCCGTACACCATGTAGCTGAGGACGGCAAGGGATCCCATGGAATAGATGAGTACACGGTGACTGAGCATGGGCCGGCGCATGTTCGTGATGAGAACGTGTGAAACAATGCCCATGCCGGGGACGATGGCGATGTAGACCTCAGGATGGCCGAAGAACCAGAACAGGTGCTGCCAGAGCAGAGTCGATCCGCCGGAATGCGGCAACATCTGATCGTTGATCACTAGATTCGAGGCCACGAAGAAGCTGGTTCCGGCAACGTGATCGAGAATGAGCAGGATGCAGGCGGGCATGAGCACGGCAAACGCCGTCAAGCCCATGATCGAAGTAATAAACCAGGCCCATGCGCTGAGCGGGAGCCGCATCAGGGACATGCCTTTGCAGCGCATGTCGAGGGTGGTGGTGATGAAGTTCAGCGAACCGAGCAACTGGCCAATGCAGAAAAGACCAATCGAAGTCGCCCAGAGAATCACGCCCCAACCCTCACCCGGACCGCCCGCGGAACCGATCGCGCTCAGTGGGGCATACTGCGTCCAGCCACCGAGGGTGGGCCCATCACTGACAAAGAACGAGGCTACGATCGGCAAGAAGGCCGTGAAGGTGACCCAGAACGACATCATGTTGAAATGGGGGAACGGCATATCTTCGGCGCCGGTTTGAATGGGGAGAAAGAAATTGCCGAAGGCTGCGAAGGGGGCGGTGGTGAGCACGAAGAAGACCATGATGGTGCCGTGCATGGTCATCAGTTGGAGATAGTACTCCGGCGTCATTACGTCACCGGGCGCTCCGTTCTTCGAGAGCAAGTGCAGTCCGGGGATGGCGAAACTGCCGAACCCCAGATGGAGGCGCATGAGCCAGGAAAGGAACATTCCGAAGAAGGCAGCGACCAAGGCCAGCGCGTAATACTGCTTGCCGATGACTTTATGGTCAGTACTGAAGATGTGCTTCCGAATGAAGCTAGTCGGGGCTCCATGACCCACTGCATGTGCGGACATGTCGTGCATTGTGCTCACCTCAAGCCAGATGTTTGGGCCACATCGTGCGCAATTCAGCGCTACTGCAGAGCTGCCTGCTGCTTAATCCAGTTGTCGTAATCTTCCTGAGACTTTACTTCGAGATAGGCCTTCATGTTGTAGTGTCCCAGGCCGCAAAGCTGGGTGCAGACGATTTCGTACTTTCCGATTTTCGTTGCTGTGAAATGAATCGAGACATCCAGGCCCGGGACGAAATCCTGCTGGACGCGCAGTTCCGGGACATAGAAGGAATGGCCCACATCCTTCGAATGCATGAGCAAGTGGATCTCGCGGTTCACGGGGATGGCCATCTCCGCGGCGACGATATCGTCTTTGGAATCCTGGTCATGCGTAGTATCGAGGCCGAAGAAATTGGCGTTAGCCTCGCTGATCTGGTCGGGGTGAATTGGGCCGAAGGTTCCGTCCGGGCCGGGATAGCGGAAATAAAATGCAAATTGTCCCGCCTGCACCTGGACCGGCAGCGCGTCGGCAGCCGGAGGCGTGAAATAGACGCTGGCCCAGGCCTTTACGCCGAAAACACCCAAAGCCAAACACTCAGTGCCTACCAACAGGAACGCGGCGATTACCAATCCCGCAGCGCCGCCGGGGAAACGCTTAATTTTGTCACTGGGCTTATGGTTGGAAAACTTCCAGATGAAAAAGGCCAGCAGGAGCTGAGAGGCCAGGAATGAAACACCGGCTTCCAGCATCGTATCGGCATACTGTTCGTCAATCAGATGACCATGGGTGGAGATGTCGGGCGGCATCGGCCACATATGCATCACGATGGGAATCGCCGAAGCAATTGCGATCACAACGATCGTCACCGCGAATATTTTCGCCATATCGTCCGCCTTTAGCCGGAAATCCGGCCTCCATGATCGAATCGCCGCAAGAACTTGATTGCGGCGATTCGGTTCTTCATGCAGTGAACCTGCAGGTATCTGTCTCTACTTCTGCTCCCCTTACTTCGCCTTGAAAGTGAAGTCGGCGGTTGCCGAGCCCCCAGCGGCGACTGTCACCTTTTGCGTCATGGTACCGGCGGCTTCCTGCCACGCCGTTACCGTGTAGCTTCCCGGCGGCACGTTATTGATGGTGTAGGCGCCGTTGGCATCAGTAGTTGCGTAGGGCCCTTTGACCACAGCGAAATAACCGTGCATCCAGGGATGGATGTTGCACTTTACATCGATAAACTCGGGAGCCTTCCAGCTCTTCTCGACCGGCGGCGCACCCGGCGGCTGCGACTGGTTCCACGGGATATTACCGGTCATCGGGTTGGGATTCGGGTGAATGTTGTGAGCCGTCTGATCGCTGGTTTGAACTTTGAAAGTCTCACCCACATCCATAGCCAGCACGTGCGGCGTGTACATGCAGTTCTTTTGATCGAATACCGGGACTGCGGTCGTTACCTGGGCCGGTCCGCTCCAGTCAGAAATGTAGAGAACCACATTCTCCATTCCTCCGTTGGCGCCGACAACATAAGTCTCGAGGTGACCGGGATCGGTGGCGTGGGCTTTAGAGCAGTAAGGGTCCTTCGACATGTCGATGCCCTTCATGTGGGGAGCCGGACCGTCGAGTTTGACCGTCCCGGTAATCTTGCCTTCTCCGGCAGCGCTGACTCTCTGACTCAAAGTCAACGCCGCGGAGGCTACCAAAACTACCAGCGATAGTACTACCGCGAGATTGTATCGATTTCTCATAGAAAGTCTCTCCTTAAAGAACTACGAAGGCGAACATGGTTGCGATTGCCCTCAGCCTCTATTGTTGCGCCACCGGGGCGTTGGGATCAACCGGCTTCAGGCCGAGCCCCCTTGCGATTTCCTTTTCCTTGCTCTTCTGAGCCATAAATGTTCGAAGATAGAAGACCAAATCCCACGCCTCCTCGGGTTTGATGTTATCGGCGAACGAAGGCATTGGAGTTCCATCCAAGCCGGTCATGAAGATCCGATAAATATCCTGGTCGGTGTCGCCGCACTTCGGCCGCGATCCGTCTGTGAAGTTGAAAGGCGCGATCGGACGGCCGAGATCATCCTGGAGCGTCGAAGCAGAGGGACCGTTGGCCATACCCTGCACGCCATGGCACTTCCAGCACTGCACGCGGGCGAACACATCGCGCCCGGCCTTGATGCGCTCGGGCGTGACTTCGGGCTCGGGAGGAATTGTGATAGGCGTTCCCGGTTTTTCGTTCGCCCAACGTGGAGAAAAGTGCTTAACCCAGGCGACGAGATCGGCGCGCTCCTGCTTGGTCAACGTGTTCCATTGCGGCATGTTCGAACGGTCGAAGCCGCGAGTGATGGCGTCGAAAAGATCCTGATCGGTGGGCAGGGTGCCGGTCGGAGTGGAGCGGCACTTGAAGATGCCCAACTGGAAGTCGCGTGGCTGTTGGTACATGGGAGGCAGCATCCAGACAGCGTTTTCGCCATTTCCGTCTCCCAGCGGGCCATGGCAGCCGACACAGTAGCGGCGGTAGGGCAGTGCGGCATCTTTAGCGTGACCGGTAATGTTTCCGACGTGACTTTCCGCACCGATACGCGTCTGTATGTCGGATGTCGTGAGCTGCGCCGAGGAAGCCGACGGAAACGCCAAAAGGGCAGCCGAGCTGAGCAAAAGCGTCCAATTCTGCAATCGTGTCCGCATGTCATCCTCTCTAGAAGTCGAAGTCAAGTCCCATCAGAATTTCGCTGGTGTTGAGGTTGGTGAGGACCCCGGGGGTAAGACTTGGTCCCGTGCCGTCCTGGTGCAGCCAGTTGTATTCGTTATGCCAGGCTAGGCCGGCACGGCTAGTCATGAACGGGTTGTAGCGGAAGCCGATGGTGTAAGTTGAGATGTTGCCGAGGTTCGAAGGCATGGGGCCTGTGAATCCGTTGGGTCCGGTGACCCCAACGCCGTATCCTGACCCGTTGGCCTGTTGCGACATTTTCTCAAACTCATACCGGCCGATGAAGATCAGCTGCGGACTGTAAATGTAGTGACCCTCAAAGGTGGCACCGTTCCAGCTAGGCGCCTGCGATCCTGCGTTAAGAGTTGTTCCCGGCACATTGTTTGGAGGGCAGGGAGCGGCCGTGCAGGTCGTCCCGCCGTTGCCGTCCGTCGCTTCCGCATTGCCGTAACCTTGCCCGAACCAGGCGTTATCCGAGCCATGCTGAGTCACAATCGTGAGGCCAATGTGCGGGCCGGCGTAAAACTGTCCCACGAAGCCTTCGCGCGTGAAGCTCTTGTTGCCAATTCCAGAACCCAGGATCGGAACCCCGCCCGTGGTCAGGTAATAAGTTGACGCTTCTCCCGCCATCGCGTAGAACCCGACCCGTTGCACCCCAAGCCTGCCGGCGTCAAAAGCCTGGCTTCCGGCAACGAACGCGGTGTAGGCGTTGGCAGTGGTACTGAGGTTCACGTTGCCATCACTCGAGCTGACAAGGGACACGGATATTCGCGTCCGATCGTCCACGGAGTGTCCGAGATACTCCATACCGAGTTGGTTGTCGCCTATCTGGCCGAAGATGTTCCCGTCGCCCTGCGGGATGAAGTGATAAGTCTGATAAACACCACCGTTCCCGGTCAGGGTGAGAATGCGCTTTTCGGAAAGCAGGTTGTCGAGTTCGAATCGACCGAGCTTGAAATTAAGCCACGGGCTATGCGCAATGTTGTCAAAGCGCACAAAGACCTGCTCAAAGTGGAAGGCGCCAGTAGAATCGGAGGACGGAAGCAGATAGAAGGAGATGTTTTTCTCCAATGTGCCGCCGGTGTGGAAGTCGAGGCCGCTCAAGTCAAAGCCAGAACTGGAGATCCGCTGAATCGCGGAACCCCCTGTCGGTGCGCCAGCGGCGTAGGTATCGACCTCGACCTTGCCCGTGCTCACGCGGTGCCAGATCGGCGTGATGCGGAAGACTACCGGCCAGTAGCCAGGGTTCTGCCAGATCGGGGCGTCGCGGTCGTTCATCAACTGATACCCGTTGTCTTTGAATTTTTGTCCAAAGTAATTCAGCATCGGCCAGGACTCGTGACAGGCCGAGCAGCGCAAGCCATACTTGCGGGCGAAGGCCGGCAGGGCATGTGCGGGCTGGCTGCAGGTGAGAACTACGGACGCAAGAACCAGGGCGACAGCCGCGAAGGACGTCGCAAAGCGAAAAGTGCTGCGAAGAAGAGAACTACTCAAAACGCGCATGGCCGGACTCCTCGGCAAGATCAAACTCAGGATCGGTTTTTCGAAAACTAACTTCTACTCAAGCGAAAGCCGCAGGTACTACCCCAGCAATGAAGGCCTCGAACGGGAGGTGGCTCCCATTTAGGCCGATAGCAGAACAGTGGACGAAAGGTTCTACCACCCTACCGGGGGTGAATCCTACTACTTTCGAAAGAAAAAGTTCAAGAAGTTTTTTTACACTTTTTTTACAACGTCAGTGGAACCCTCGGTCACATCGGAATCCAACGGTCCGCGGTGGGTTGACAGCTTGCGCCGACAGTACGAGACTCTGTGGAGTCTGGGAACGGAGGCTGTTGTGAGTTGGCCGAGAAGTGATCGAAGCGGAGGGCTGGCTTCCCGCGCCGAGATTGGAGGCAGAAACAGCGCGAGCGGCGAGGCTTGCGGCGTTGGTTGCCCCTGTCCCGCTGCGCCAAGGATGCGGGTGTCCCCGAGATTAGTCTTGCTGCTACTGCTTTTCGAGGCTGCGCTTCCGCTGGCCGGCCGCGAAAAAAATAAGCTGGCCTACGGCGAGGGACTGGCGGTCAACATTCCAGCGCCCGAGAGCGAAGTGGAACAGGTGGTGGCAGACGTGGCGGATAACGGACTGATCCGGGGAACCAAGGAATACAACAAAGACGAGTTTGTCAGTGGCGCGAAAGCGGCGACTTCGTCGCGCGTCTTTTCCGCCTGGACTGAAGGAGGGAAGGTTTTCTACAAGGTTCGCGAGCAGGCACTCGACCCGCGGAACTTCAAGGATAGCAGCGACTCAGGAACCCTGGTTGTGCGCTATGTGGTGCAAGCTCAGGGTGAGAGGAACACGGTGTTGCGCATCAACGCGCTTTTTAAGGAAGACTTCCGCCACATCGTGCATCAATCCGACGGGTCGGTCGAAAACGCCGAATACCGGGATATTCGCGAACACATTGACGCCATCGAACTCATGAAGAGGCAGAACGTCGAGGCCTTGAACGAACGGCGGGAAAAGTTGGAGAAGAAGCAAACCTCCTCGTCGTCGCAGACGGACGCGGGGGCCTGGCCGGTGCCGCAATCCGAGCAACCGGCGGTGGCAGCACCAGTTGAGAGTCACGAGGATCCTGCGCCAACCGGAACTACGCAGGTTGCAAGCCAGAGTGCGCCTGATCAGAGCCAGCCGGTACAAAACCAGCCAGTAGAAAATCAGCCAGTACAAAGCCAGCCCGGTCAAGATCAGCCTGGCCAGACTCTGTCGAGTCAAAGCGTACCGGTGGCCACGGCGTCCGGTCAGAGCCTGGAAGAGCACGTCAAAGATCTCCGCCGGCAGCTCGAGCGGCAGGTGAAGGACCCAGGAGCACCGCTGAAGTCCGCGCCCTTCCATACCGCGAGTACGCTGCAGTCGTTGCCCACTGGCACGGAAGTCCTGATCCTGATTTCGACGCCCTACTGGTACGGCGTGGAAACGCACGAGGGTCAACACGGATGGATTATGCGCGACGACTTGGTGCAAAAATGAAAACTTGCGGAGCAGAATTCAGCGTCGCGCTCTCATTCGCACTTTTTTTCTGTGTGCAGCCAGGCTACGCGCAAGGCAGCGGATTAGAGCGATCCTTCCCACAATCCAAAGCCCAAGTGGAGAAGGCCGTGCAAGAAATCCAGGCCGCGGCTGCGGGACGTCTTCCCGTGCTCGACGGGTTCGCGACTTCGGCCGACCATCCCCTAGACCGCTATCGGCGCGGCTACTATCAGTCAAAAATTCAGGTTACGGCGGCGCCTTCCGGGGGATCGATTGTGAGCATAAGCGTACTGGTGACCGCCTGGTATACGGACCCAGTAGCGACGCGTTCCGGATATCAGACCCTGACCTCGAATGGCCGGCTGGAAGCGGATGTGCTGGATCAATTGGCGGATCAGCTCGCAGCCAAGGGACAACAAGTTGGGGCAAGCGCTCCGGTGAGTGTGCAGCCCAAGCCGGTCCCATCGCAGAAGTCTTCTCCCGCACCGGCCTTGTCGGCGAAAGCTGCTGTACCCGCGTCGAAGACGCCAACTGCATCGGAGCCTGCCCTCTCCGCGCCGGAGCCCAGACTTCCTGATACCAATGGCGGCTTGTCGTCATCTCTGGCACAGACTTTGGCCGAGCAAGAGAAAGCTGGCGCTGCGGGTAAGAAACCTGACGAAGATTCCAGCCTGCGAGCCGAGGCGGAGAGTCTCGAGGAGATTCTCAAAAATCAGGCCCATCCCAAGAATCTGGTTGCGGTAAAGAAGTCGGGAACGCCGGTGGTGGAGACTGCCAGTCTGTCGGCCAAGACTCTGTTTCTGGCCAGCTCCCACGATGAGTTCGAGATGCTCGACTTCAATCGGGATTGGGTCCATGTAAGGATCTCCGGACTATCGCGAGGATGGATCTGGCGTAACAGCCTGGAAATGCCAGACACCGTTCCTGATGGAGATGCGCCAGCAAGTGCTGTGCCGGGATCCGTGGCGGCGGATTTGTTCCATGTGTCGCGGGAAGAAACCGCGCCTTTCCCGGGAGATTGGGCACCTCTTCGCGGCAAAAATGTAAGAATCGTTTCGGTGGAAAAAATCGACGATAAGCAGAGCGTGGGCCCTCAGCTTAGACTGGAGTTCGCGAAGTCCGTGCTCGATAAGGATTATGCGGAAGTGGCGCAGAAGCCGCAGGACCTCGCGGGGGTCGTCGTGATCTTCGATGCGGTTGACGGCGGGATGCTAGCCGCCACGTTGCCGACGCTTCAACAATGGAAGGCAGGCAAATTGTCCGACGCGGCTCTGTGGCATCAATGCTTTTTTGATCCGCCGGAAACTTTCAGTGCGACCGGAGCTTCGGCCAGCCAGTAGCGGTTACGGACAGGTCCCAAGATTCTGGACCAAGAGCCACATGGGTCGGTTTCGGAGTTTCGACTTGACTTTCGAAAGCCATCGGAGTACCCATACAATTCTTGAATGTTTCGGCGGCGCTGTGGGCACTGCCCTCTTTAGGTTTTATTAATCTCGAACGGTTTTCCAAAGTGACGCAAGCGGCACGACAACCACACCAGTGATCTTCCCATGAGCGCGATGACCCAACCAGTGATCTTGTTTCGCAAGCAAGCAACGTCCCTCCTGCGCGACTATGCCGAATTGATGAAGCTGCGCGTAACCACTCTGATCGTCATGACGGCGTGGTGCGGCTACTATTTCGGGGCTCAGAAGGCTGGGGTTTCTTCGCTGTCCTGGGGACTTTTGCACGCTCTACTGGGCATCGGACTGGTCTCGAGTGGAACCGCGGCACTTAATGAAGTGATGGAGCACGAGGTGGACGGAAACATGCGCCGGACGGCGCAGCGTCCCCTGCCGGCGGGCCGTATGAGTCTCGCTCACGCTACGACGGCCGGGCTGCTGGCTACTTTGGGCGGATCAATCTACCTGGCGGTTTTTGCCAATCCGCTGACTGGGTTGCTGACCCTCCTGACGTCGGTGGTGTATCTGGCAGTTTATACGCCGTTGAAACGGGTCTCCCCTATCTGCACGTTTGTCGGCGCTTTTCCCGGAGCTATGCCTGGAGTTTTGGGTTGGGCGGCTGCGCGCGGTCAGCTGGAGTGGGGCACGCTGATATTGTTCGCCATCCTTTTTGTGTGGCAGTTTCCGCATTTTTTCTCTATCGCATGGCTCTATCGCGAAGATTACGCGGCAGGCGGAATTCGCATGCTGCCGGTGGTGGAAGAGGACGGACGGTCTACGGCTCGGCGCATCCTTGCCTACTCGCTGATTTTGATTCCGCTCAGCGTCTTGCCTAGTGTTTTCGGGATGGCAGGAAAGATCTATCTGGTGGGTGCGGTGATTCTTGGCGTTGCACTTTTCTATTTTGGGGCCCGGCTCGCCTTTCTCAAATCACCCATTAACGCCCCGCGATCCAAGATGCTGGCCCGTCATGTGTTGCAAGCCACAGTCATCTACCTTCCGTTGCTATTTGCACTGATGATGGGCAACGCGTTGCGGCCTTGAGCGCGTCGAGGTTTTCGCAAACTTCTTTGAACCCTGCCGAGGTCTTCTGAACATTTCCCGGAAGCTATTGCATGAATTTTTTCCAGCGGATTGCAACGAACAACGAACGTGGGATATCAAGGATGAATACGAGAGCAGAAGTTTTGAATGGGCCTACTTACTGGATGGTGCTGCCGACCTGCGAGAACACATTGCTTGCGTTCGCGCCGATCAGGCGGACGGTGCTCGCGACAATGACGAGCACGACGGCGAGCATGACGGCATACTCAGCGACGTCCTGTCCATCTTCGTTTGACCAGAGTTCGATTAGAAGGTGGCGCATAATTTTTTCCGGTTCACACCGTTCCCGACGTGGCTGAGGCGCTCGTTAGCGGCTGTATGCCGGAAATGAAAAGATTCATCCCCCAGCCTTCTTTTTCCTGGGAAAAAGCCTGCAGGCCCACCTGGTACTCGCTTCTTCCATCCAGCAACTTTGTCCACACCACGGTGAATTCCATTTTGCGCTGGCGATAAAAAATGGTTAGCGTGTCGAGCGCTTTCAGCTGGCGGCGAATCGACCCCAGCCGCGCCCCGTTCGCCGTGAGGTCGAGGGTATGGGCCAGGATTTCGAACGAGTTGCCGGAAGAGTCTGTCCCCCGAACCCGGACGGGAAGCACAGCCTGAATGCGATCTTGACGGCGGCGGTTGGTCTTGACAGTGGGAGCGTGCATAATTGCGGCCTGAAGACAGTGTGCGGCAATCCGGAGAGGATTGGAATAGCTCCGATGAGTGAGGCACGAAGGTAACCAGCCACACTGGCGTGCAGCCTTTGTGGCCAATTCCACGGCGGGAAAGATCCTCCAGAATGCGCTGAAATACAGGTTCAGTGGTCACCCATCCGGGGTAGACTGGGAGCATCAGACTGGGAGAGGTTTTTTCAGCATCCAGGGGTCGACATGCAGTGCGCGCGAGGTGGAACACGAGCTGGAATTAGTCTGCTGCTGGGTTGGAGTCTCGCCGCTTGCTGCCAGGCGCCTCTACAAACAGCGGATTCGGCACGGTCTTCGCATTCCGCGGGCAATGCTTCCCCGTCGGCCGAGCAGATAGCCCAGAAGCTTCAAGAGCGGAATGCCGAGCGAGCTGCGGCGCTGCAACAGTTCAACGGAACCCGGGTTTATCGCATGCAATATCGAGGGATTCCTGGAGATCGGGACGCCGAGATGGTAGTCAAAGTGACCTACCGCGCCCCCGACGCCAAAGAGTTTAGCGTAGTGTCCCAGAGCGGCTCCAAGTTTGTCGTCGACCATGTATTCAAGAAACTGCTGGAGGGCGAGCAGGAAGCGGCGAATGAGGAAAACCGTAGGAATTCCGCACTGACCACTGAGAATTACGAATTTACTTCGGCGGGATACGAAAACACGGCGGAGGGCGCGGAGTACGTCCTGAATCTGCTGCCCAAGACCAAGAACAAGTTTCTCTATCGCGGAAAAATCTGGGTCGACGCAAAAGACTTTGCCGTCGTGCGAATCGAGGGAGAACCGGCAAAGAATCCGTCATGGTGGATCAAAAAGACAGAAGTGAAGCACAGATATGTCAAGGTAAATGACTTCTG
>Ga0206871_10024_pt1 | contig 37265 bp, 37 predicted proteins | sample Alteio_BWOrgCont_33_FD_152627 | JGI IMG/M metagenome (GOLD analysis project Ga0206871, IMG submission 152627) | Enriched cells from forest soil in Barre Woods Harvard Forest LTER site, Petersham, Massachusetts, United States -... | ecosystem: Environmental > Terrestrial > Soil > Temperate forest >...
TAAGTATTCTTACTAACATCTCTTAACCACTTAAACTTAAAACAATGACAAGAAAAAAAATCATTCTCCCGTTTTTGGCAGCAATTATCGCTTTAAGCGCTAATGCACAAACTGACTCCACGAAAACTTTTATTTTATCTGGATCAGTTGATGCATACACTCGTTCAGATTTCAACAATTCTGCTGCAGTACTTCCAGGTACAAACACACCTATAAATGCTAAGACAAGCTTTACACAAACAGATAATTCTTTTGAATTAGGTATGGCTTCATTAACAGGTACTGGCCAAATTTTATCTGGTAAAGTATTTGGTACTGCAGATTTAGGTTTTGGTCCAAGAGCAGAATCTTTTAATGCCGGTAACGGTGGCGGTCCAACTCTTTTAGCTGTAAAGCAATTATATCTTGGCTTGTATACAGGTAAAGGTGCTTCAGGTATTAAATTTACTATAGGTAAATGGTATACACATATTGGATATGAAGTTCCGGATGCTATTAATAACAGGAACTATAGTATGGACTATATGTTTACAACAGGGCCTTTCTCACACACTGGTATTAAAGCTGAATACACAAAAGCTACTTGGCATTTTATGTTAGGAGCAGCTAATCCTACAAACGTAGTTTCTAGTACTGTTACACCAATGCAACCTACTACACATTTACTTGCTCAGATTGATGATGTAACTAAAAATGGTAAATGGCATTTTTACTTAAACTATGAAGGTTCATTTGGAATGGGTGAATCAGGCAACGGTACTTTAAAATCTCAAAATCAAATTGATTTCGTAGCAACGGGTACTGTATCATCTAAATTCAGTGTTGGATTAAATCTTACCGACAAAATGAATTCGTACAATTCATCAACTGTTAGTGGAACAACTCCAAAATCTGATGCATGGGGTGGTGCTGCATTATATCTTAACTGGGATCCAACATCATTATTTGGCTTAACATTAAGATCTGAATATTTTATGGATGGAGAAAGCGAACCAGGTTCAACTTCATCACCAACAGCATTGATATATGGAACACGAAATATTCTTGATGAAACTTTATCAGCAAATTTCAGAGTAGGTCCATTAACTATTATTCCTGAAGTACGTTTAGAATCTGCAGATACTAAATATGGAGATATTTATGTAAAAGGGAAAGATGCTACAGGAACAGGTTCAGATTTTTCTGGAATCCTTGCAGCAGTGTATAAATTCTAATCATAGAATAATAGAAGTATAATAATAAATTAATTTTTAACTAGCAAAAACCTCAATCATGAATCTAAAAAACTTATTTCCGTCGTTAGGGAAAAGAGACTCTGCCCCGATGGTCAAACTGAATAAGACAGAAAGAAAGCGTTTGGCGCTAACTTTATTCGCGGGGAAAATCATTGGTGTATTGATCCTTTTGATCGGTATTAAAATCATCTTACCTGGAATGTTAGGTACATCAGCGTTTGCAGATCCTACTCCTGCTGTTCCCTCATTAATTGAAACAAACATTATGAACACAGCTAATACCATCTGGACATTAGTTGCAGCGTTCCTTGTATTTGGTATGCAGGCAGGTTTCGTTATGTTAGAAGCAGGTTTTGCTCGTCAAAGAGAAACGGTTAACGTTTTGATGGAGTGCGTATTCGATACTTGTCTTTGTGGTCTATTATTCTGGGCAATTGGTTATGCATTTATGTTTGGTCAAGGAAATGGTTTTATCGGATGGGGCGGTGGTGCTCTTGCCGGTGGAGATCCAAAAAGTTGGTTCTTCCTACAAGGAACTCCTCTTACATACTCAGGAACAGGTATTCCTATATTAGCACACTGGATATTCCAATATGCATTTGCTGATACTTGTTCTACAATTGTTTCTGGAGCTATGATCGGTCGTACAAGCTTTAGAGGAGATATCCTTTACAGTATTGGTATCACAGGTTTCATCTATCCAATCATCGGACATTGGGCTTGGGGTCCAGACGGCTTCCTAGCTTTAATGGGTTCTACAGGTCATTTGTTCCCTACTTTGGGTCAGGGTTTCCGTGATTTTGCTGGTTCTACAGTTGTACACAGTATTGGTGGTATAGCTTCTCTTGCCGGTGCTATCGTACTTGGACCACGTTTAGGTCGTGTATTTAAAAGAGATGGTGGTGGTATGCCTCCTGCTCATAACCTATCACTTGCAGCTTTAGGTACATTCGTACTATGGTTCGGTTGGTACGGTTTTAACCCGGGAAGTTCTTTATCAGCTATGGATATGCAAGGTATTGGTCGTATTTCTACAAATACTACACTTGCTGCTTGTGCTGGTGGTATTACTGCTATGTATGTAGCTCTTTGGTTCGGCGATACAAAAGGCAAATTTGATCTTGGATATACTTTAAATGGTGTACTTGGTGGTCTGGTTGCTATCACTTGTCCTTGTTACTGGGTTTCACCATTAGGTGCGGTAATATTAGGCGGTGTTGCTGGAATAGTAGTTTGGTTAAGCATGGTCTTCATGGAATATGTTCGTATCGATGATCCTGTAGGAGCTGTTGCTGTACATGGCGTTGCAGGTATTTGGGGAACAATATCTCTAGGGTTATTTGCTTGTGGCCAATATGGCGCAACAGGACCAACAGGTCCGGATAATTCAGCACCTGTAACTGGTCTATTCTACGGTGGAGATGCAAGTGTATTTAAAGCACAATGTATCGGTAGCTTCACTATTTGTGCTGCTGTATTCATTGTAACCATCGTTATGATGTTCATTATTAATAAATTACCTCATCCTTGGAAACTACGTGTAGAAGCTGAAGGTGAGTTAATGGGTCTTGATCTATTTGATCATGGTACTGAAGCATATGCTTCGTAGTCCATTATTATAAAGAAGAAGTCTCTTAATAATTATAAGGTTTGTTTTGTTTAAAAGTTGGTTACCTATTTATTTAGGTAACCAACTTTTTTTGTCTGAACCGTTGATTGTAGCTGATTTTTATGATTGATTTGATTGTTCACGAATCTCAATTCAGATAAACTATTGCATAAAAAAAGCGCATGATCATATTGAACCATGCGCTTTGTATTGTAAACTCACTGTTGAGTATAAACGATTATTTCTTTTCTGTAGGATATAATTTTTCCTCTACAAGCTGACAAATAATATGTCCTAACAATATGTGGCTCTCTTGTATACGTGGTGTATCGGTAGAAGGAACATTAATTAAATGATCTGACAGTGCTTTCATTTTACCTCCTGTTGCACCGGTGAATCCTATCGTGATTAATCCTTTTTCTCTGGCAATTTCAAAAGCATTCATAATATTTTTGCTATTACCTGAAGTACTTAAGCCAATTAATACATCGCCTTTTTTCCCAATACCTTTTATTATTCTCGAATAAATAACATCATAGCTGTAATCATTAGCTACAGCAGTTATATATGATGTGTTGCAATGCAATGCTTCAGCAGGCAAAGCATCTCTATCGGTATAAAATCTTCCGCTGAATTCAGCTGCTAAATGTTGCGCATCAGCGGCGCTACCGCCATTTCCACAGAATAATACTTTGTTGCCATTTTGAAAAGCAATAGTAATCAGGTCGATGCATTCAGTAAGCGTTTTTAATAAAACGTCGTTTTGTAGAACTTCTGCTTTTACATCGATAGAAGCTTGTATAATTTCTTTTATTTGTTTCATTTTATTTATTTAAATGGTCCAGGTTGAAAGTCCGTATTGAGTAAAAGAATAATTTTTTATTTCACCGCCAAATTTATTTAGCGCGTCAATAACAGCGTAACGCGTATTATCCGGACAATAAAAGATCATAAAGCCGCCGCCGCCAGCACCGCTAATTTTTCCACCCGTTGCACCGGCTTTTTTTGCTGCTTCGTAAATCGCTTCTATACTATTGTTGCTGATATTGGCAGCCATTTTTCGTTTTTGTTCAAATCCAAAATCAAGTATTTCTCCGATCTTTCTTAACTGTCCTTTTAATAAAGCTTCTTTCATCATTTTTGCCTGCTCCTTTAACTGATGCATGGCTTCGATACTTTTCTCGTTTTTATTATTAACGTTCTTCACTTGTTCTTTAATGATCGAAGCGCTTTCTCTTGATGTGGCAGTGAAATACAATACAAGGTTATTTTCTAATTCATGAATGTATTCAGATTTGATACGAAGTGGGTTCACTATCACTTTATCACCTTCGTAAAATTCCATAAAATTTACGCCGCCAAATGTTGCAGCATATTGGTCCTGCTTGCCTCCTGCCAATTGTATATCTTCTCTTTCTATTTGGTAAGCAAGATGCGCGATATCGTATTCTCCTAAAGGGAGTTTCAGCATTTCAACAAATGCTCCTAAAATAGCTACTACAAGTGTAGATGAAGTGCCAAGTCCAGAACCTGCCGGCGCATCAACAAAAGTTGATAAACGGAAACCACCTGCAGGAGTGCCATAATCTTTTTGAATGCGATTGTAAACACCTTTCAAGAGATCCAATGTACCATCAAGTGGTAAAGATGTAGACCAGTCAAATATTTGCTGTTCTTTTCTGTCAAGTGCTTGTACAATAATTTTATTTTCGGCTATAGGTTCAATACTTGCATAAGCAAATAATGATACGCAGGCATTGAGGATCGCACCGCCGTATTCGTCACTATAAGGACTAACATCAGTACCACCGCCTGCTAGGCCTATACGTAAAGGGGCTTTTGAACGATAAATCATATTGGGGTGCAATTTAGCAATAAAAAGTAAATTAAGAGAGAATAGGCTGTAGTTACAATTGTGCAATTTTAATGATGGCCGCTGTCATATTTTGCCAACTATATTTTTTCTTTTCTTCTATCAGGTAAGGAAGGAAATGTTGCTCACCTTTTTCAAAATATTCAACGATCTTTTTAGCTATAGAATTGGCATTTGGTTCTGCTATTAATCCAACTTTATTGTCAGGAACCAGCGAAGGCAGGCCTCCGACGTTGGTAACGATCATCGGTTTTTCAAAATGGTAGGCGAGTGGTGTTACGCCACTTTGTGTTGCGTCTCTATAAGGTTGCACTACAACATCTGCAGCGCATAAATAATATTTCACTTCGCTGTCAGTGATAAAGTCTGTTCTTAAAATAAGATCATCTTTTATTCCTAATTCTTCTATCTGTGTGTCATAAGGCTTTCTATCTCCATAAAATTCGCCAGCGATCAATAGTTTAATAAATTGATTTGCATTTTTATCTTTTAGGATCTTCATGGCATCTAATAAAATATCCAATCCTTTATATTTACGAATAAAGCCAAAAAATAAAATTATTTTCTCATCATTTTTAAGGCCTAATTTTTTTCTTGCTTCTTCTTTACTTATCCTTTCTCCAAAATTGTCGTACAAAGGATGTGGAACAAATACGGCAGGTTTATTTGGTTCAAATCTTTTAAGATCAATGAGTACTTTTTCACTCATTGTAATAAAACTATCTATTGATTTTAAAAAATATTTTGTGAAGGCGATATCTCCCGGCCGTTTTTCATGCGGAATAATATTATCAGTTATACTTACAATTTTTGTGTGCCCATTCTTTTTTACTTTTCTTAATATGGTGCCAAGTGCCGGCCCCATAAAGGGTAACCAATATCTAACAACAATCAGGTCCGGATTGCATTTTTTTAATTCGTTACCAACGCTTAACCAATTAAATGGGTTAACTGAATTAATGCGAACATGTATGTCAAGATCTTTTGGAGGAGGTTCTGTTGAAAACTGTGTTGTACCAGGAAATAAGAAGCCCGGATATTGTAAAGAGAAAGTGTATATACTTACGTTATGACCGTTTTCGATAAAAGCTTTCGCCAGCCTTTCATTATATGATGCCAAACCGCCTCTGAGCGGATATGCCGGGCCAATAATAATTATTTTCATGTATATAGTGGGCTGTAATTAAATACCGGTTTTTTCTTCTATCAAATAATGATTTCTATCTGTAGCGTTGCGTGAAATCAATTCTCCTAAAAAACCTGCAAGGAAAAGTTGTGTACCTATTACTAATGATATCAATCCAACGTAAAATAATGGTCTTGCGGTCATACTGAACGTTGCAAAAAAGAATTTAGCTATAAACAGATAGATCCAAATGCAGAAACCAATAAAGAAAACAATAGTACCCCATAATCCGAAAATATGCATTGGTTTTTTTCCGAATCTTCCAACAAACATGATAGAGGCAAGATCAAGAAATCCGTTTACAAAACGGTCCCAACCAAATTTAGTAACGCCGTATTTTCTCGGACGATGCTCTACTACTTTTTCTGTGATCTTTCTAAACCCTGACCACTTGGCCAACAAAGGAATGTAGCGGTGCATTTCACCATATACTTCAATATTTTTTACTACCTTTTTTTTGTATGCTTTTAAACCGCAATTGAAATCATGCAAGTGGATACCTGATACTTTACTCGCGGTTGCATTAAATAATTTTGAAGGAAGATTTTTTGTGAGTGCATTATCGTACCTAACTTTTTTCCAGCCACTTACCAGATCAAATCCATCTTCTATAATTAATTTTCGTAGTTCAGGTATTTCATCCGGACTGTCCTGCATATCCGCATCCATCGTGATTACAACATCTCCCTGCGCTGCCTTGAATCCTTCATTTAATGCAGCACTTTTTCCATAATTGCGTTGAAATTTTATTCCTTTGATATGGTTGTTTTCCTGCCTTAATGTTTCAATTACTTTCCATGAATTATCTGTGCTTCCATCATCAATCATAATTATTTCATAAGAATAATGATTAGTCTGCATTACAGATCTTATCCATGCAGCCAATTCAGGCAAAGATTCTTCTTCGTTCAATAATGGTATTACAATTGATAGATCCATGTGTTTATTTTCTTTTAAATTGAATAATAACTGCTGATGTTACGGCGGTTATTATTACTCCTAAAAACAAATATATAACAGTATATCCAGCTACAGTCAATGCTAATAGATGTGGCCTTAATGAGGCCGCATTTGCAGCAACTTCTTCCGGCGTGCGGTTTGGATCCTGAGCAGCTATTTGATTGTTAAGTGCCAATTTAGCTTCCCTGATCTGCGGGTTGCATATATTAAAGATCAAAACGTACACAACTATGAAAAAAGTTACTATTATAAAAGTTTTAAATCCTTCCGAGAAATAATCTTTAAACTCGATGCTATTATTACGACTGGTGAATAATAATAAAGTTATAATAATACCAATTGCATCTGTACCGAAAATTATATATTGATATTCACTTTCAACGGGCTGCTTTAATACATAAAAAAAAATAAGAGAAAGAATGATCATTATTGATACAGTGATCAATCCAATGCGGGACGCGGTTAATTGTTTCATTAATTCAATGCTAATTTATCTTCGTTAATGATACCGATAACTTTTCCTTTTAATTTTTTGCCGATAAAAGCTGAGTTCTTTGATTTTGATTGGATCATCGATTCTTCAAAAGTAAATTCAGCCGTTGTATCAAATAAAGTGAGGTTTGCTTTTGCACCTTCTTTTATTTCAGGTACTGATAAGCCGAAAATTTTTCTCGGTAAGATAGTTAATAGATCGATCACAGATGATGGATTACCGACCATCGATAATATAGATCCAAACAGGCTTTCTAGTCCTATCATGCCATTTTTCGCATATTCAAATTCGCAGATCTTATTATCAGTATTTTGTGGAATATGGTGAGAAGCGAAACAATCCACCATTCCTTTTTTTACAGCTTCTCTTAGCGCAAGCATATCTTCTTTTGTTCTTAAAGGAGGATTTACTTTAAGGTTAGTATCATAAGTTGTAAGATCCTCATCGCAAAAGAAAAGATGATAAGGTGTTACAGAGCAAGATACTTTTAATCCATCTGCCTTAGCTTTTGCAATAAGCTCAATACTTTTTTTAGTTGATACGCCTGTAAAGTGAATTTTTGATCCGGTATATTTTACCAATTCAATATCGCGTGCTATCATTAGTTCTTCAGCAATGGCAGGCTTTCCAGGCAAACCTAATTGTGTGCTTATAATGCCTTCGTTCATCAATCCATGAGGACTGATACTTTTATCTTCGGGTAGTTGAATTACTGTTCCATCAAAAGCAAGTACATATTGAAGTGCTTTTAATAAAATGCCCGGTTGTTGAATGCTATTAATTCCCTCGCTAAAAGCTATAGCACCAGATTGGTGCATATCATACATTTCTGCCAATTCTTTTCCTTCAGTATTTTTTGTGATGGCGCCGATTGGATGTATGGTTACCGAAAGGTCCTTAGACTTTTGGATAATATATTCTATTTGTGATTTGCTGTGAACAACCGGATTGGTATTTGGAATTACCATTACTTCCGTAAATCCTCCGGCAGCAGCGGCTTTTGCTCCTGTTTCTAAAGTTTCTCTATGTTCATATCCCGGATCGCAGAAATGAGAGAAAATATCTATCCAGCCGATGCTCACAGATAAATTTTTACCCTCAATTGTTGTATCTGCTTTTTCCGTAATAGAATCTGCGATAGCTGAAATGATCCCATCCTTAATATAAATATCTTTCGCGAGCCCATTAAATGGAGAGGTGGAATTGACGATAGTAGCCTGCTTGATTAAAACCTTCATTAGGTTTAAAGAAAATTTGGTTGCGCTAAGTTAGCTTTTGTTTATGGAATTTTAAAAATCGATTTCATTCATTATATGAACCTTCTGGGATTGCTTTTGGTCTTGATTCTTGAAAAGTCTCTATTTGATACCTTGTTGCAATTGTCCGAGACGCAAAAATAAATTTTGTTAAAAGTGTACTAATTCCAAATTTTGACTCATCTTTGCAATCGCAGAGGGAAGTACCTTAAAAAGTAAGTCCCTCCGTAGAAACGGAAGGACTTTAACGATTGCTTGCTATATGAAATTCTTAAGTTTTTAATTAGGCTGATTCACAGCTTGTTTTTATATTTTGGGTTTTGATATCCGTTCTAACGATTGATTGTTTTTTCTTACGATTGTTTGCTATATTTCTTATTTCCTTTCTACCTCAAAGATAAATCACAAACCCTGCCAGTTATTTCCAACTTAATCTTGTTTTTATTAAGCCAAAGCCGTTAATGAATTGTTTAAATGATTGATACTGTTGTCTTTCAAAAGGAATCGTTTATGATAGCCAACCTATTTATCAACACTAAAAGAACTTATTTTTAAACGAAAAATAGTGGTTTAAAACTCGATATCAATATCATATTTGGCTAATAGGCCAGCGATGCCGAGATAAGAGAATTTCGCCTTCTTAATTTTATTTATTTCAGGGTCAAAAGAGTAATTTTTTGCAGTGCGGAAATCTACCTTTTCTAAGATCGTTCGCATAAAAGTTGTGTCTAGAAGATCACAATTTTTAAATATACTCATCGATAGATCAGCTTCTACAAAATCAACCTCCTTTATTGAACAATCGATAAAATTAGTTTTCTTCATCTTCTTTTGGAAAAAGGAAGAATAATCCAAATGACAATTTTGAAAAGATACAGCGAATAAAAAATTGTTGCATTTACTGAAATCAATGCCTACTATTTTACAATCTAAAAAATCAATATTTTTCATTCCTGTATTATTAAGTAATGCCAAGGAGAAGTTGCATCCTTTAAAACGGCAATCCGTAAAATTATCATAACTCAGATCGCTTTTGGTGAAATTGCAATTAATGAATTCGTAGTTGGTAAACTCGCGGTTCAATAATGTTTTTTCTGAATAATCTATATTTTCAAATTTCTTGTCTTCGTGAAGTGTTTCCATTGAATATTTTCCTCGTAGTAAATTGTTATTAGTTTTTACAAATATGCGGGGAATTACCTAAAAAAGTAAGTCCCTCTGTAGAAACAGAAGGACTTTAACGATTGCTTGCTATATGAAATTCTTAAATTTTTGTTCTAGCTGATTCACAGCTTCTTCCTTGATACCTCAAAGATACATTCACATTAACTCTGTTTTTATGCAACTTAAACGTCCTTTTATTAAGCCAAACCCGTTAATAATTTGTTTAAACAATTGATATCGTTGACTTTCGAACAGATTTCTTAATGATACCCAACCCAATTTTACTTACGTTTTTTGGTTTTAAATAGTTCAAAAAATGGGAAAAGCAACAAATAAAAGAAGGAAAACACCACTAAAAATGTAAATTATTTAGTATTTTGCTAAAAATATTAGCTAATGAATGAATTGAAAATGCTAGATATAGCACCAGAAAGCTTAAATCCAATACAGGTGATCCATCACGGATTGATAACAGCAGGATATCCTGCACCGGTTAAGAGTAATATTGAGGAAAATATAGACTTTAATAAGTATTTGCGACCTAATCCATTCTCCACCTATTCATTTCGTGTTTCGGGCGATTCAATGATAGACGCAAATATTCCAGATAGATCGTTGTTATTGGTTGATAGGTCTATCGTTCCTGTAAATAACAATATTGTTGTGGCTGTTATAGATGGAGATTTCACCGTTAAATACTTTATTAAAAATAGGAGTGGTATCAGGTTGATGCCGGCTAATCTTAAATATCAACCAATACCAATAACGGATGATATGGAATTTAGTATTTGGGGAACAGTGACAAGAGTCATCATTGAGACGTTGAAATTTTAATTTTCATATTGTGTGAAATGTTGCCTGCAAAAATGTAGCAGGTATTTGTTTTATATTGCAGCGTATGAGTTATTTCAATTTCAACGGAAAGATATATGCAGCTAATACTTCAACGATAGGCCCGGAAAACAGGGGACTTCGTTATGGAGATGGATTGTTTGAAACTATAAAAATGTCGAACGGAAAATTGTTATTTGAAGATGATCATTTTGCAAGATTATGGAAGGGCTTAAAGGTTTTACAATTCGATATACCTAAACATTTTTCTCCTGATAGTTTACAAGAACAAATACTCGCATTAGCCGCAAAAAATAATCATCTCACCAGCGCACGAATAAGATTGAATGTATTTAGAGGTGACGGCGGTTTGTATGATGCAGTCAATCACGCGCCAAATTATTTTATACAAAGCTGGCAGCTTCCTGAAAATAATGGAGACCTAAACAGCAATGGTTTAGTGTTGGGTATTTATGCCGAAGTAAAAAAAACTTACGATATATTAAGTAACCTGAAACATAATAATTACCTGCTTTATGTAATGAGTGCGCTTCATGCAAAAAAAGAAAAATGGAACGATGCTATTATTTTAAATAGTGCCAATAGAATATGTGATACAACGATCGCCAATATCTTTATTATTAAAGATGAAATTATTTACACGCCACCATTAACAGAGGCTTGTGTAGCAGGCGTAATGAGAGATTACATTGTCAGAAATAGTAAGTCATCTGGTTTTGAGTTGATTGAAAAAGAATTGACAGAAGAAGATGTATTAAATGCCGATGAAGTATTTATAACAAATACCATCAGAAATATTCAATGGGTGCAATCTATCAATGACAAAACTTATCGTAACACGATCATTAAAAAGATCTGTGTAGCTTTATTACCGGCTCTTTCATGGTTATAGTATTAATTATTAATAGTATCGACCGAAGTTTTTCTGCTCACAAAAATATCAGGATATTCATTGTATTTTAAATTCGTTTTTGCGTAAACCTTCAATAATTTATTGACTGCAAATCTTCCTCTTTCGCCCAGATCAATAGAATAATTATTTACGTAGAGATCGATATGTTTGCGCATTACGTCTTCACTCATTTCCTGAGCATGCATTCTAATATAATCAGTTAATGCGGGATAGTTTGAAAATGAATACTCAATACTTTTTTTGATCAACGCATCAATTTTTTGTTGCATTGCCAGATCATATTCACGACGAATAACAATACCTCCCAATGGAATTGGATTGCCCGTTTCTTTTTCCCAATAATCACCTAAGTCGATGATCTTTTTTAATCCTTTATCCTGATACGTAAAACGATTTTCGTGAATGATCACACCTAATCCTTTATTGGCTAGTACAAAATCTTCTATCTCATCATAACGCAAAAAGATTTTATTAGTAGCATTTGGATAAGCTAAAGAAAAAAGTAAATGTGCTGTTGTGTTTTGTCCTGGTATCGCAACTTTTGCATACTCAAGATTTGTTTCAACATCCGGTAGTTTGGGGTTTGCAATAAGTAATGGGCCAACACCTGAGCCTAAAGCACTTCCACTATTCAAGGTTATATATCTGTCAAGTACCAATGGTAAAACGCCATAGCTTAGTTTTGTAATATCTAACTTGCCTTCTCTTGCCCACTGATTCAGCGTTTGCACATCTTCCAACACAACTTCAAAATCAAATCCTTCCGTATCAATTTTTTTATTAACGAGTGCATCGAAAATAAATGTGTCGTTCGGGCAGGGTGAAAATCCTAATGTTAATTTCATTATTTTAATTGTTTTATTGTTGCATTGTTAAATTGTTTTTTGTTGAATAATGTAGCAAGGAAGTTTTTACTCTTGCATAACAATTCAACAATTTATCCATTTAACAATTCAACTGTTTTAGCTATCTCAATGTTTAAACTACTTATCGCATCTTTTATTTTCCATTTGCTTTTATCTCTTTCACCAACATGATTTGAAATACTTCTTAGTTGTAAAAAAGATAAATTTTCTTGTAAACAAACATAATGCAATGCGGCGCCTTCCATACTTTCTACAGCAGGATTATATGTTTTAATTAATTGTTGCTTTTGTATTTCACTGTCGCTCACTTTATTAACTGTAACAGCAGTAACTAATTCTGCAGAAAGTAATAAGTGTTTATTGATCAACCAGCCATTTTCAAAAGGGAAATCATTTTCTGATGCGAAATCCAATTTGAAAATGGTAGAAAAATTTCCTTTCTCCTCAATTCCTATATCTCCAAAAGTATCCTGTTTTACTAAGAAAGTTTTACCAAGCGTACTGTCATTTAAGAAAGTGCCTGCTATACCTGCCTGAATAACAACATCGTATCGTTTATCCTGCAATTTTTTTTGCAGGTTATATATTGTTGCAGGAACGCCTACGCCTGTTATCAGTACATCGATATTGTTATTGGTGCTAATAAAAGGCTGAATTTCAAAATTTGTTGCGGCTATCAGTAAGATTTGCATTGTGCAAATTTCGTGTTTATGCGGCATATTTTAGAATTTACTGTGCTACCTTTGCCAAAATTTTTGGTAGAGTAATGGTTTATATCACACGCGTAGAACATTTTAATGCAGCACACAAACTTTTCAATCCTTCATGGAGCAGAGAAAAGAATGAAGAGGTGTTTGGAAAATGCGCCAATGAAAATTGGCACGGGCATAACTTTGAATTATATGTTACGTTGAAAGGAGAACCAAATCCCGATACCGGTTTTGTTTTTGATGTAAAAAGATTGAGTGTTCTTGTAAACGAGCACGTCATCGAGAAATTAGATCATAAGAATTTGAATATCGATGTGGATTTTATGAAAGGTAAAATTTGTTCAAGTGAAAATTTGGTGATCGGTATCTGGAATGAATTAGTACCTCATTTACCAAAAGGAGTACAACTTCATTGTCTTAAGTTGTATGAGACTCCCCGCATTTTTGTAGAATATTACGGTAATTAAATAGCGATAAGGTTTAGGAATAAATTACTAACTTGATCCTGATAAATTTTAATTCTTCATTAATTGAAAGTAGCAGTATATAGAAAAGAGCATTTCAATGCAGCGCATCGGTTGAATAATCCTGATTGGGACGAAGCAACCAATCAGCGAGTATTTGGTAAATGCAATAACCCACATTTTCACGGACATAATTATGAATTGATCATAAAAATCGTTGGTGAAGTTGATCCCGCTACGGGTTATGTGATGGACCTTAAAGTATTAGGCGACTTGACAAAACAACATGTACTAAATAAATTCGACCATAAAAATTTGAATGAGGATACAGAAGAGTTTAAAAACTTAAATCCATCTGCAGAAAATATTGCGATCGTTATTTACGATCTTTTAAGAGATAAAATAGATCCTAAATTTTATATGCAAGTGCGCTTGTATGAAACAGAAAGGAATTTTGTGGAATATCCGGTTTAAATAATGGTAAATTGTAAATGGTTAACGCATCGCGTGTTTAATTCATTGCCATTTTTAACTGGCTCACCTTTATCATTTACCATTAACAATTAAAAATATGTCATATAAAAAGATTGAAGAGTATGATGAAAAAGTCACTTCAGGGCTTATAAAAACCTACAAAGAAAGTATTGCATTGTTAGGAGAAGATCCGGAAAGGGAAGGTTTGCAAAAAACACCTGAACGTATTGCAAAGGCAATGCAGTTTATGACCCAAGGTTATGATTTGAATGCGAATGATATTTTAAACTCGGCTAAATTTCATGAAGATGTTAGCGAGATGATCATTGTAAAAGACATAGAATTATATAGTATGTGCGAGCATCACATGCTGCCATTTTATGGTAAAGCACATGTGGCATACATTTCTAACGGATGGATAACCGGCTTAAGTAAAATTGCAAGAGTGGTAGATGTCTATAGTCGCAGATTACAAGTGCAGGAAAGATTAACGCATCAAATATTAAACTCAATTAAGGAATCGTTGAATCCTATTGGTGTAGCAGTTGTAATTGAAGCATCGCATTTATGTATGATGATGCGCGGTGTGCAAAAACAAAATTCTGTCACAACAACTTCAGCTTTCGATGGAGAATTTATGAAGAACACAACACGCAGCGAATTTTTAAAATTGATCAGCGCAAAACTTCATTAAAGTTTATTAGTTTACTTGTTTATTCGTTTATTTGTAGTTAATCCTAACTCTCAAATAAATTTTTATGCATACCCTCGAAGACTTAGATATTTATAATCTTTCTCAAAAATTCAGCGATAGAATTTGGTTTATTGTAATGCAATGGGATAAGTTTGCACAATTTGGATTTGGAAAGCAAATAACAAATTCGGCAGATTCAATTTCAGCTAATATAGCAGAAGGCTATGGTAGATATTTTATAAAAGAGAACATTAACTTTTGTTTTTACAGTAGAGGTTCTGTGTTAGAAACTAAAAATTGGCTGGTAAAGGCATCAAGCCGAAACCTGATCACAAATGAAGAATACGGTTCATTAATAAGCGAATTAGAAATAATTCATAAAAAATTGAACGGTTATATAAAAGTTCTTAAGGCTAATCTAACAAAGCAAAAGAAAGATTAGTGGAATACGATTAAACGAATAAACAAGTAAACCAATAAACAAGAAACGATGAAGCATGCTTATGTATTCCCGGGACAAGGGAGCCAATTCTCAGGAATGGGAAGAAATCTTTATGAATCAAATCCAATAGCAAAAGAATTATTTGAACAGGCAAATGAAATTTCAGGATTTCGTATTTCAGATACAATGTTCACCGGAACGGATGAAGATCTTAAACAGACTAATGTAACACAGCCTGCCGTATTTCTACATTCTGTAATTGCTTTTAAAACATTAAATAATATTAAACCTGATATGGTAGCAGGACATTCACTCGGTGAATTTTCTGCATTAGTTGCTAATAATACTTTGAGTTTTGTTGATGCATTGAAATTGGTTTCAATAAGAGCAAAAGCAATGCAAAAAGCTTGTGAATTAAATCCTTCAACAATGGCTGCTGTATTGGCGTTGGATGATTCAATAGCAGAGAAAATATGCGCGGAAATAACGGCAGAAACAGGCGAGATAGTAGTAGCGGCAAATTATAATTGTCCAGGACAATTGGTAATCAGCGGATCAATAAAAGGAATAGAAATAGCTTGCGAAAAAATGAAAGCTGCCGGTGCAAAAAGAGCATTGGTATTACCTGTTGGAGGTGCGTTTCATTCACCATTAATGTTGCCGGCCAAAGAAGAATTAGCAGCAGCAATTGAAGCAACAAATTTCAGCAACCCATCTTGTCCGGTTTATCAAAACGTAGTAGCAAAAGCTGTTACTGATGCAACTCAAATCAAAAAGAATTTGATAGACCAATTAACAGGTGCTGTACGCTGGACACAAAGTGTGCAAAGCATGATCGCCGATGGAGCTACTCATTTTACTGAAGTTGGTCCCGGTAAAGTATTGCAGGGATTAGTGATGAAGATCAATAAAGAGATGGTTGTTGATGGGGTGAATTAATATTTTGTCTGAACCATTGATTGAAGTTGATTTGTATGATGACCATGATTTAAAAATCAGATAAATCAACTTCAATCAATGGTTCAGACAAAAAAATGCCTTACAACAGCCCGGCATTTTTTATATAATCAATTAAATACTACAAACTACTCAAAACATTATTCATGTTTCTAACAGCGTCAGCACTTTTGCTGAAAGCTGCTTGTTCTTCTGCATTTAATTTAAGATCGATGATCTTTTCCCAACCGTTTCTGCCGATGATAACAGGAACGCCCATGCAAATATCTTTTTGTCCATATTCACCATCAAGGAAAACAGAGCAAGTGATCAATCTTTTTTCATTTCTTAAAATGCTTTCTACCATTTGCATACAAGCTGCACCTGGTGCATACCATGCAGATGTTCCGATCAAAGCTGTAAGTGTAGCACCTCCAACCATTGTATCAGCAGCAACTTTCTTCAATGCGTCGGCACTTAAAAAATTACTAACAGGCGAACCTTGGTAAGTAGCCAATCTTGTTAAAGGAATCATTGTAGTATCACCATGGCCGCCAACAACAAAACCTTGTATTTCGTTAGGAGAGCAGCCAATAGCCTGACTCAAATAATAATTAAAACGGCTACTATCTAAAGCTCCACCCATTCCTATAATTCTGTTTTTAGAAATGCCGCTTGATTTTAAAGCCAGGTAAGTCATAGTATCCATTGGGTTACTGATGATCACGAAAATGGCTTTAGGAGAATGTTTTAAAATATTCTCTGTAACACCTTTTACAATCCCTGCGTTAATACCGATCAATTCTTCTCTTGTCATACCCGGTTTACGAGGTAAGCCAGAAGTAATTACCACAACATCACTGTTAGCTGTTTTAGTATAATCATTGGTGCTGCCAACAATCTTTGTGTCAAAACCCAATAGAGATGCGGTCTGCATCATATCGATAGATTTCCCTTCAGCAAAACCTTCTCTGATATCTAACAAAACAACTTCTTCGGCAAGCTCTTTACGAGCGATATTATCTGCACAAGTTGCACCCACGGCACCTGCACCAACAACAGTAACTTTCATGATAACTATTTTTAAGTAATGGAATTTATTTGCGCTGCAAAGGTAAATAGATTACGATGTCAGGCAATAAGTAAATCTGTAAATTATTTATTGAAAGCAGCCAATAATTTAGGGATAGCTACATTTCCTGAAAACCCTGTGATATAGTTGCCAATTTTATCATACAAAAGCATTGTAGGAAAAAAATGTGGTCTTAATTTGGAACCTAGATGATAGGCCCAGTCTTGTCCTAGTGTAAAATTTGGAAGCGAGTCCATATTATAATCAGTATAGAATTGCTTAACGTGTACATAAGGCATTGGTGTTACCATTAAAACCTGAATATCTTTTAATTCATTTTTATAGGCTAAAAATTCTTTTGTTTCTTTTTGACAATGTTCGCAATCAGGACTAAAAAAAATGATCATGAACGGGTGTCCTTTTTTAACAATATCCTTTTTTGTAATAGTAACACTATCGGGAGCCTTCGCTATTTCAAATTCCGGGATCGAAGTATTTCTCAAAAAATTAAAAGAGGTGTCTTCCTGGGCGAATGATACCTGTGCAGCACTTAGTATAAGTAGAAATAAGATAATTTTTTTCATAACTGTTTTTTGTAAAGCTAATTTTTTGTTTATGAATAGATTGTTAATGAATTGAGTATATGTAAGATCGAATATTTAATTGAAAAAGTATTGGGTCTTCCGGTGTTTACTTTTTGACTTTTCCTCATCTTACCAATTTTTCCATACTTTTGCCACCCAAATATATACAATTAATAAATTATTATTATGGCAACAACAGCAGATATGCGTTCAGGACTTATTATCAAAGTAGATGGTAATTTGTACAGCGTGATAGAATTCGGTCAAAATAAAACAGCAAGAGCAGCGGCAAAAGTATGGGCCAAATTAAAAGGTGTAGATAATAACCGTACAATAGAATTGACATGGAACAGCGGTGAGGTTATATTTCCCGTTAGAGTTGAAAAGAAACCTTACCAGTTTTTATACAAAGATGATAACGGATATAATTTCATGGACAATGAAACTTTTGAGCAGATAGTAGTTCAGGAAGGAATGATTGACGCACCTAAGTTTTTAAAAGATGGTCAGGAAGTATCAGTGTCGATCAATGGTGAAACTGATCAACCAATGAGTGTTGAATTACCCGATAAGTTAGTTTTAAGGGTTACGTACAGCGAACCAGGAGCAAAGGGTGATACAGCAACAAGAACGTTAAAACCGGCCACTGTAGAGACAGGAGCAACGATAAACGTACCATTGTTTGTGAATGAAGGTGATTTGATTCGTGTTACCGCAAAAACGGGTGAATATGTTGAAAGGGTAAAGGAGTAATTTTATAAATAATTTATACCAAAAAGGGTCAGATCATAGATTTTGACCCTTTTGTTTTTTGGTCAATTTTTGAATGATTTTGGTCAGTTTTCGCCCATTTTTAGTGGTTTTTAATCAATTTTGTTCATTTTTATTTGATTTTTATTTTAGAAAGATTTGCAATTTTGATAAATCATTACCTATCTTAGCAGCCCGTTTAAAACATTAAAACTTAACATGGACATTAAACAAATTCAGGAGCTGGTTAAGCTCATCAATAAAAGTAACATCGGAGAATTAACGATTGAAGAAGAAGGAACCAAGATCACCATCAAACAAAAGAAAGAACCATCGCAAACAATAGTTTCTTCAATGCCACTTACCTCGTCTGCTCCTGTTCAACAACAAGCAGCGATAGCAACTCCAACAACTCCTACGGCTCCAGCATTACCAAAAGAAGATAATTTAATCGCAGTGAGAAGTCCGATGATCGGAACTTTCTACCGCCAATCAGGTCCTGGTAAACCAATATTTGCAAACGTAGGAGATGAAATTGAAGTAGGTAAAGTGGTTTGTATCATCGAAGCCATGAAATTGTTCAACGAGATCGAAAGTGAAGTAAAAGGTAAAATTGTAAAGGTATTAGTAGAAGATGCTAGTCCGGTAGAATTTGATCAGCCTTTATTTTTAGTAGATCCATCTTAATTAAAGTAAAAAGTAAAAATTCAAAACCTAAAAATTAGTACTCCTGATTTTTATTGAATTCTTAATTTTTAATTCTTAATTTTTTAATTAAAATATTGTGTTTAAAAAGATATTGATTGCCAACAGAGGAGAAATTGCATTACGAGTTATTCGTACTTGTAGAGAAATGGGCATTAAAACGGTTGCTGTTTATTCTACTGCTGATAAAGATAGTTTACACGTAAAATTCGCTGATGAAGCGGTTTGTATTGGCAGGCCAAGCAGTGCAGAATCTTACTTAAATATTCCTCACATCATGGCCGCTGCAGAAATTACCAATGCAGATGCTATACATCCCGGTTATGGTTTTCTTGCAGAGAATTCAAAGTTTGCACAAATATGCAGCGATCATGGAATTAAATTTATTGGGCCAACTCCTGAGATGATCAATTCTATGGGAGATAAAATTACTGCCAAAGAAACCATGATAAAAGCAGGCGTACCTGTTGTTCCAGGAAGCGGTGGATTATTAGAAAGTGTTGATCAGGCCAAGAAATTAGCAAAAGACAAAGTAGGTTACCCAGTAATATTAAAAGCAACTGCAGGTGGTGGTGGTAAAGGAATGCGTGTTGTGTGGAACGAAGCTGAAATGGAAAAAGCTTTTGAGAATGCAAAGACAGAAGCGGCCGCATCATTTAAGAATGATGGGATATACATGGAAAAATTTGTAGAAGAACCTCGTCATATAGAAATACAAATTGCCGGAGACCAGTTTGGTAATGTTTGTCATTTAAGCGAAAGAGATTGTTCTATTCAACGCCGTCACCAAAAGTTAGTGGAAGAATCTCCATCACCTTTTATGACACCTGAATTACGTGAAGCAATGGGAACTGCAGCTATTAAAGCGGCCTCAGCTATCAATTATGAAAGCGTTGGTACCATTGAATTTTTGGTTGATAAGAATCGCAATTTCTATTTCATGGAAATGAATACACGTATCCAGGTTGAGCATTGTGTTACGGAAGAAGTTGTGAACTACGATCTGATAAAAGAACAAATTAAAATTGCAGCCGGACATAAAATAAGCGGTAAAAATTATTATCCTCAAATGCATGCGATCGAATGTCGTATCAATGCGGAAGATCCTTATAATGATTTTCGTCCGAGTCCGGGTAAGATTACTGTGTTGAATACACCAGGCGGACACGGTGTTCGTGTTGATAGCCATGTGTATGCAGGTTATGTAATTCCGCCATACTATGATAGCATGATCGGTAAACTAATTACCGTAGCGCAGACAAGAGAAGAGGCCATTGATACTATGTATCGCGCGTTAAGCGAATACGTTGTTGAAGGTGTGAAAACAACAATACCTTTTCATTTACAATTAATGAAGAACGAGGATTTCCGCAAAGGGAATTTTACTACTAAATTTTTAGAGTCTTTTGAAATGAAACCGCAAAAAGCTTAATCAAAATATTTATTTAGAAAATGCAACTCTTTTGGGTTGCATTTTTTTGTCTGAACCATTGATTGAAGTTGATTTTTTTGATTGATCTGATTTGTCTTGTCATTCTGAGCATAGCGAAGAATCTAATCCTTACCCATCATCCTTTGTATTTAAAAATAAGATGTTTTGTTTTTCAGCATGACAAAGCGCAAGGACTTCCTTCTGTGTACTGCTTTTAACATTTATACTATATAATTAAGTACTTTTAATATAGAAAACACGTTATCAACGTAATCATACAAATTAACTTCAATCAACGGTTCAGACAATCATTGCTATATGAAAAAAATAAAAATAATTGAAGTGCCAAGTGAAATAGGAGCAGGTACGCGCGGGGCAAGTTTAGGAATTGATGCTATCAAAATTGCAGCACTCGATTTTATGAGTAGCCTCTTTATTAATTTCCCTTCAGAAAAAATAGAGGTAGATAATAATTTATTATTTGAACCCGTTAAAACACCTTTTGCCAAACGTATTCATGGTATGCTTGGTTTGTATGAGCGTGTTAGTAAATCAGTTTGCGATACAATTAAATCAGGCGTATTTCCCGTGGTATTAAGCGGTGATCATAGTACTGCAGGAGGTACTATTGCCGGTATTAAAATGGCTAAGCCAAAAAGTAAATTAGGCATCATCTGGATTGATGCACATGCAGATCTGCATACGCCGTATACTACGCCTAGTGGCAATTTGCACGGGATGCCTTTGGCAGCGGCAATGGCTGTAGATAATTTAGATAGCAAAGTGCACGAACCTGATGCGGCTACAATAAGAATGTGGAACGAATTAAAAAATATTGGTAAAATATCACCTAAAGTAGTAGGAGAAAATATTGTTTTAATTTCTTTACGCGATTTTGAAAAAGAAGAAAAGGCTTTGATAGAAAAACATGGCATTAAAGTAATTACTACAGCTGAAGTTAGAAGGAGTGGTGCGGAAAGTGTTTATCGTAAAGCGGTACGTTATTTATCTTCTTGTACAGATATTTACGTGAGTTTTGACGTTGATAGTTTGGACGCAGCTATTTCAAAAGGAACCGGCACTGCGGTTAAAAACGGATTGAAAGAAAGAGAACTGGAAGATATTATCAGCAAGTTTATGCATAATAATAAATTATGTTGTTTTGAAATAACGGAAGTAAATCCAACATTAGATAAGGAAAACTTAATGGCAGAGATCGCGTTTAATATTTTACAAAGAAGTATTAATACATTAGCAATGAACTAAAATAAAAATGGGAACTAATGAATTCATTAGTTCCCGTTCTCTTCAACCAATCAATCTATAAAACAAAATTTTATAATCCCGTATCTGATATCTTTTGACGTAAACCACTTAGTGATGGATCTAATAGAATAGCCTGATCGCACATTTTTTCTCCTTTATTTTTTTCTCCTTTTTTCTGAAAACATAAACCTGCCTGATATAGAGCTTTGCCATCTGATTGATCCATTTCGATAAGTTTTTGGCAATATTCTAAAGACTTATCATATAATTTTCTCGTGTAGAATACTTCAGCCATATCTCTTAACAATTCTTTATCGGCTGGTCTCATCGCAATTATGTTTAATAATATTTTTTCTCCTTTATCAAAATCTCCTGCGTATAAATAAGCAAAACCTATGTTTTCATTGAAATCGCTTGTTTGTGCATAGCCCATATCCTGTGCCTTTAAAAAAGTAGCTAATGCACTAGTATAATCATCATTATTATAATAGATCAATCCTAATTCATATACCCATCTGCTGTTTTCTGTAGTGTCTAATTTTATAGCAGCTTTATAATAGTTAATAGATTTTGTGTATTCTTCCATATCCAAATAGCTTCTTGCCATAGCATAAATAACAGTTACATCAGTTTGGTTTTTTGTAAGGATATCCTGAAACAGCGGAAGTGCATTTCCATAATCTTCTTGTTCGTAATAACTCATTGCAATTATTCTTTCAGAAACATCACTATTAGCACATTTTTTTGCAAATTTTATTGCTTTTGGAAACTGCCTGTAATCAAAATATAATTGAGCCAATTGTTTTATAACAACTACGTCAGTCGTATCTAACTCGTAAGCTTTAACAAGGCTGGCTTTTGCTACATCTGTTCTACGCATCTGAATATTAACCAACGCTTTTTGTTTATAAGCGTCTTCATATTCTGGGTATAAAGCGATTGCGCTATCAAAATAGTTTGATGCTACAGCATAATGTTGTAATGAATTTTCTGCAATACCCTGTTGAAAAAATAACATGGCACTGTCTTTATGATCTGAAGAAGGTGCATGATTATTTTTGGTGAAAGCAACAATTGACAACAGCAATAAATGAGTAATTATTATACACTTTTTCATGTAGCAAAGTTTTTAAGTTTAGACCTACGAGGAAATAAAAGCAATCGTTCTATAGCTAACGTCGAATAAAGATCAGTTAGTATATAAACCCCTGTATTTCTAGAAAAAAAACTACAAAAAAATTAGGAAAAGTGCTAAGATTAACGGAAGACAAGACCCCCAAGTGCCGGAAGGTGAATGGTTAATTCGTAAAGGCCTGTTTCTGAGTCTAATAAGTGACATTGTACTGAAGGATTGAAAACATCTCCTGAACCCCAGTATTCGGCCTCGTTGCTATTAAAGATCTCTTTCCAGCTGGATTTCCCGTAAACCTGTACTTTCCAATCTCTTCTTACTACCGGAGTTACGTTCAATACAACCAATACCTCTTCATCTTTATTTAGACCCTTTCTTTTGTATACAATTACACCTTCTTGTCGGTGATTTAAGTTTATCCACTCAAATCCACCTGTTTCGAACTGTAATTGATATAAAGCAGGCTCTTTACTATAGAGGTGGTTAAGGTCCTTAACGCAGCTTTGCATCATTTTATGGCTATCATGTTGTAACAGATGCCAATCTAATTCAGAATGGTGGTTCCATTCTGAAGTTTGGGCAAATTCGTTGCCCATAAATAGCAATTTAGCACCCGGGTGGGTATACATATATGTGTATAATAAACGTAGGTTAGCGAATTTTTGCCACTGATCTCCGGGCATTTTATAGATCATCGGACTTTTACCGTGTACCACCTCATCATGACTAAGCGGTAGCATAAAATTTTCATCATAATAGTACACCATACTGAAGGTGAATTTATCCTGGTGAAACTGACGGAAGTAAGGATCCATCTTAAAATAATTCAGCGTATCATGCATCCAACCCATCATCCATTTCATACCGAAACCCATACCTCCTGTAAAAGTTGGTCTTGATATATTTGGCCAATCAGTTGCTTCTTCGGCTATTGTTTGTACATCGGGGAAATCGCGGTAAATAGTTTCATTCAGATCTTTTATAAAAGCGATAGCTTCTATGTTTCCATTACCACCATATTTATTAGGTTCCCATTGACCTTCTGTTCTTGAATAATCTAATTGTAAAATTGAACTTACAGCATCAACTCTAATACCATCGATATGAAATTTATCGAACCAGAACATAGCGCTACTGATAAGGAATGATTTTACTTCACCTCTTTCGTAATTAAAAATATAACTGTTCCAATCAGGGTGATAGCCTTTGCGCATATCTGCATATTCGTATGTATGCGTACCATCAAACATAAACAATCCATGTGCATCATATGGAAAATGAGAAGGAACCCAATCTAATATTATACCAATGCCGGCATTATGAAACGCATCGATCATTGCCATAAAATCTTCGGGTGCGCCAAAGCGTGAAGTAGGAGCGAAGAAACCGGTTCCCTGGTAACCCCAGCTACCATCAAACGGATGTTCCATTACCGGCATTAATTCAACATGCGTAAAGCCCATTTCTTTTACGTAAGGAACTAATCTTTCTGTTATTTGCTGGTAAGTATTGTATCGATCTTCATTGTGCTTATCCGGGCGCATCCAGCTCGCTAAATGAACTTCGTATACACTCCACGGTGAGTTTAGGGAATTGTTCTTTTTTCTTTTTGCCATCCATTCGGCATCATCCCAGTTGTATTGCATATTCCAACTGATGGAAGCTGTAGCAGGCTTCATTTCCCAGAAATTAGCATAAGGGTCGCCTTTGTCAATTTCAATGCCTTGATAACCTTTGATGGCATATTTGTAAGCATCTCCCTTTTTAAAATTCGGAATAAAGCCTTCCCATATACCTGAGTTATCCAGACGTACAAATAAAGGATGGGTATTTCTTTTCCAATCATTGAAATTTCCTGTTACGGAAACCTCTGTAGCATTAGGTGCCCATACTGCAAAATAGAAACCTTTGGTGCCTAATACTTCTATTTCGTGAGAGCCAAATAATTCATATAATTTATAATTGGTACCATTTTGATAGTTAGTGATTTGCTGATCGCTGAATAGAGAATAATTCCAAACCGGTCCGGTAGAATCAACAAAATGTATATCCTCGTATTTTTTCACACTATCATTATCTGTTACCATTAGAGAGAATTATTGTTTAATTTATATTGACTTACTATCGAACGAAATATTTATTCAGTTGCCTGTTGTCAATATTTATATCACAAATCCGTTAGGAATAATTGCTCCTTTTTTGATCACAACGATACCGTCTTTAATTGTATATAAAGGATGGTCAGATTTATCTAGATGTTCACCACCATTGATGCGGACATCATTTCCTATTCTGCAGTTTTTATCAACAATCACATTCTTGATATAGCAACGATCGCCAATACCAATTTTAGGAATACCCTGGTGTTCTGCATGTTGGATTTCGGCAAGGGTTTCGTAATAATCACCACCCATAATGTAACTGCTTACAATAGTAGTACCATTACCAATTCTTGTACGAATACCAACAACGCTGTTTTCAATTCTTGATGCATGAATGATACAGCCTTCAGCAATCAATGTGCGCTCTAATGTTGTACCGCTAATTTTTGCAGGTGGCAACATGCGCGCTCTTGTATAAACTGTTTTTTCGTTGTTGAATAAATTGAAGTGAGGAATATCCATTGTTAAAGCAAGGTTTGCTTCGAAGAAAGAATAGATATTTCCGATATCTGTCCAATAACCATCGTATTGGAAACTAACCACTTTATATTTATTAATACAAGAAGGAATAATCTCTTTACCAAAGTCCGTTGCATCTTTATGTTCTGTCTGTAATAGATCAAATAATAATTTTCTGCTGAAAACATAGATACCCATTGAGGCAAGGTAGTTTCTTCCCATGCCCTGCATTACGTGTCCTGTATCGCTTACCCAATCAGGTAAAACATCTTCTTTAGGTTTTTCTATAAAAGAGGTAATATCATTTTTTTCATTTGTTTTTAAGATACCAAACTCTGTAGCTTCTCTGTGCGTAACAGGAATAGTTGCAATAGTAAGGTCCGCATTTTGTGCCAAATGATTATCGATCATGGCAGAAAAATCCATTTGATATAATTGATCACCGGAAAGGATCAATACATAATCATATTCATAAGAACCAATGTGGCGCAATGATTGACGCACCGCATCTGCAGTACCCTGAAACCATGTAGGATTATCAGGTGTTTGTTCTGCTGCTAATATATCTACAAAGCCGCTGCTAAAAGCATTGAACTGATAAGTATTTTTAATATGCTTGTTAAGCGATGCAGAATTAAACTGTGTTAATACCAATATGCGGTTAATGCCAGAGTTGATACAATTAGAAATTGGAATATCAACTAAACGATATTTACCTGCAATAGGCACAGCTGGTTTACTTCTGCTGGCAGTAAGGGGATATAATCGGGAACCGGCTCCGCCACCTAAAACAATCGAAATTACTGATTTGGTATTCATACTTTGATTAGTGTTTTATCATTTATTTAAAAAGTTGTGTTGTTGTAGAGTGTAACGGATGGAGTGCAATCTTATTGTAAACTTTTATATAATTCGATATATTTTCCTGTACTAATTTCCCAGCTATTATCTATCTGCATCATTTTTATTCTTACTTCGTCTAGCCGTTTAGGTTGGCTGTATAGTTGTACAGCTCTGTGAATTGAGTATGTAATATCGCCTACTGTTGCATCGTTAAATCTAATGCCATAGCCACTTCCATCAGGTGTGCCGTAATCTATTACGGTATCTTTTAATCCTCCGGTACTTCTTACGATTGGCACAGTGCCGTACCGCATTGCATATAATTGATTTAATCCGCAAGGCTCAACTCTGCTAGGCATCAATAAAAAATCTGCCCCTGCATACATTTGGTGACTTAATTTTTCATTGTACCCAATCTTGGAATTGTAGTATCCCATCAACCCACCTTTCATATCTTCCAATTGTCTTTCTACCCAAAAATCGCCGCTGCCTAAAACGAGAAAATTCATTTGACCCTGCATGTGATAAATAGCATCGCCAATAGCTTTTGGTAAAAGATCCGCCCCTTTTTCATCTACCAGTCTTCCTATAAAAACAATCAAAGGTTTGTGAATATCTAAATTATATTCTTTACAAAGAACTTCTTTATTGATTAGCTTTCCTTCATCTACATCTTCGATACCATATTGAGTATCGATGTATTTATCTAATTCAGGGTTCCATACTAGGTCGTCAATTCCGTTTATGATACCACTGCATTTTCCCTTTTCATATTCGAATAATGCTTCTAAATCGTTGGAGTTAAATTTCAATTCTTCTAAATAACTCGGACTAACAGTAGTTACTCTGAAAGAGCATTTAACCGCACTTGCTAATGGATTAATATTATTCTTCCAATCTAACTTGCCCCAACTATTGCTGTCCCATGCCGGAAGATAATTTGACTTATTCCATCCCATCCAGCCTTGGTATTGCGCGTTATGAATAGTGAGCACGGTAGGTATTGTAGCCATGTGTTTGTAAGCGAAACAGTTTTGCATCATAAAAGGAACAAGCCCTGCGTGATGATCATGTACATGCACAACATCCGGACGATGATTCCATTTACTTAACCAATCTACTACTGCGATTTGAAAAGAAGTAAATCTCTCTACGTCATCGTCGTAGCCATAAACTTTTTGCCTGTCTAGCAAACCATTGATATCTATAAGGTAAAGATCGAAACCAAGAACGTTGAACTTTTCTTTAATGATGGTGTAGTTTAGCCAGCTGCCACCCATTCCGAAGGAGCCTTTGTGTACCACATCAAATTCATGCGCATACAAAAAAGGTGTCTTATACATTGGCATAACAACCTTTGCCAAATGACCCAGTTCGTTTTGATATTTAGGTAAAGCACCTACTACATCTCCCAGTCCGCCCGCTTTTGCTACGGGGTAGCATTCAGCACTAACATGTATTATTTCCATCAAATAAGTTGATAAGTAATCGACATCAAATTAAGAAGGTTTTTGTTACCAACAAATTATGATTTGATTTTTTTTTGTCATCTCCCAAATTAGTCTATTTTTAGCTCGTTAAAAAAACGATTATGCCTGACCAACAACAGAATTCAACTAATCACGGTAACGCTGCTAAAACCATCCCGACTAACTATGGAGCTTTAAGTACACTGGTAACCGTATTTTTCTTTTGGGGATTTATTGCAGCTGGAAACAGTGTATTCATTCCATTTTGTAAACATCATTTTGGGCTTGATCAGTTTCAAAGTCAGCTAGTGGATTTTGCTTTTTATACAGCATATTATCTTGGGGCTCTTGTTTTGTTTGCTTATAGCGCGTTTGGAGGAAAAGATCTTGTGGGTAAATGGGGGTATAAAAAAAGTATTGTATATGGATTATTGTTTTCTGCATTAGGTGCCATTGCAATGATTTTAGCCGTTGAAGGAGATACATTTTCCGGAATGCTTGTAGGTTTATTTATTGTGGCTCTAGGGTTTTCATTACAACAAACGGCAGCACAACCTTTCACTATTTTATTAGGAGATCCTGCAACAGGAGCCAGTCGCGCAACATTGGGTGGTGCTATCAATTCTTTTGGAACTACTATTGGTCCGATCGTTGTAGCCTTTGCTTTGTTTGGAACCACTGCTGCTATTACAGATGATAAGATTGCTTCACTTAGTTTAAGTAAAGTGATTCTACTCTATAGTTGTGTTGGCGCTTTGTTTATAGCTGCAGCAGCTTTATTCTTTTTTTCTAAAAAAGTACCTGCGGGTGTTTCTATAGAAGAAACAGAAAAAGCTAATAAAGCTTTAAGTATGTTATTAATTATGACGGGCGTTTTGATCATTGTATTTGCTCCTGTTTTTTATAGTTATAAAACAGATCTAACCAATGCATCCGCTGATGTGATAAGAGCTATGCAGGTTTATAGAATGAAATTATTATTCTGTGCATTAGCCGTAGTTGTTTTTGGATTGTTGTTCGCAAATTTCAGTGCAAATAAAAATCCTCACGGTTGGGGTGCAATGCAATATCCTCAATTAGTTTTAGGGATGTTTGGCATATTTGCATACGTAGGTGTAGAAGTTACAATAGGAAGTAATCTTAGCGAATTATTGAAACAGCCTGAATTTGGCGCTCATGCATCATCAGAAGCTGCTCCTTATATTTCGATGTATTGGGGTAGTTTAATGATTGGCCGTTGGGCTGGAGCTTTAACGGCTTTTAATTTTAGTAAAAAGACGAGAAATATTTTGCAGTTTGTTGTTCCTCTTGTTGCATTTGCAATAATCATAGGTATTAATACTTTGGCAAAATATGATATGACACCGTTGTATTATTATGTACTTTGTGTATTGATACAAATGCTGGCTTTTTATGTAAGCAAAAACAAACCGGCAAGAACCTTATTGATGTTTAGCTTATTGGGTGTGACAGCTATGTTGATTGGTATTTTTACAACTGGAACTATTGCCATTTATGCATTTTTAAGTGGTGGTTTATTCTGTTCTATTATGTGGCCCGCTATTTTTGCATTGGCAATTGCCGGTTTGGGAAAATACACTTCGGAAGGTTCTGCATTTTTGATCATGATGATTTTGGGTGGCGGTATCATTCCACCGATACAAGGTAAATTATCTGATTTGATCGGTATTCATCATTCATATATTGTACCGGTTATTTGCTACAGTTATTTAGCTTTCTTTGCATTCAGAGTGAAGGGTATTTTGAAAAATCAGGGAATCGATTATGATGCTGAAATGGGAACTGGCGGCGGACATTAATTTTGATAAATAAAATAAAATATAAATGAGTGATTCATTAAACAAACCTTATGCTATAGGAATTGATGTAGGTGGTACTACTACCAAATTTGGTATTGTAACACGTGAAGGAAAAATTCTTGAGCAAGATCGTATACTAACAAATGCACATGAAGTAGTAGAAGATTTTATTGATGATTTATACGATAAATTAGTACCAATGGTACAAAGGGCCGGCGGTATCGATAAGATCGTTGGTATTGGTATGGGAGCTCCCAATGCAAATTATTATTCAGGTAATATTGAATATCCACCAAATTTAAAATGGAAAGGAATTATTCCGATTGCTGAATTAATGCATAAAAAATTCGGCTTAATAACAAAGTTGACTAATGATGCAAATGCAGCAGCAGTAGGAGAGATGACTTATGGTGTTACAAAGGGCATCAAACATTTTATTACAATAACGTTGGGAACTGGTGTAGGAAGCGGAATTGTAATTGACGGTAAAATATTATTAGGTCATGATGGTTTTGCAGGAGAACTAGGACATACAATTATTCGTCCTGGTGGCCGATTGCATAAAAGCACAAAAATGCGTGGCAGTTTAGAAGCGTATGCTTCGGCTACGGGTGTACGTGAGACAGCAATTGAATTACTAACCTTACATCCTGAAAAAGAAAGTCTTTTAAGAGATTATGCTATTAATAATCTTACCAGCGAAACAGTATACGAATGTGCAATGCAGGGTGATACGATTGCTAATCAGATATTTGAATATACAGGACAAATATTGGGAGAATCCTTGGCGAACTTTATCATGTTCTCTTCGCCAGAGGTTATTGTATTATTTGGCGGATTAACAAAGGCAGGTAATTTAATACTAAATCCTACAAGAAAAGCAATGGAAGCGAATGTGCTGCCTATCTTCCAGAACAAAGTAAAACTATTGTTCAGCGAATTAAAAGAAGCTGATGCTGCGATATTGGGGGCTAGTGCGTTGATATGGGATGTTTCAGAATACGATTAATCGTATTCAAATTCCAAAATGCAATAAATCAAATCTCAAAAAAATACAAAATAAAGATCCCAAATAATATCAAGTTATTTGGGATCTTTATTTAAAAAATAATGTATTCAAATTCGCTTTTTGAAATTTGATTTATTGCATTTTGGAATTTACAAGTCTGCAGCTTTTTCTTCTAACCATTTATTTTTCCCCCAGCCTTGTATTACGTGTTTTTCCGAATGATAAGAAGAACGAACTAATGGTCCGCTTTCTACATAATCGAATCCCATATTATAACCGATCTCTCTTAATTCTTTAAATTCATCAGGGTGTACAAAACGTTGAACCTGCAAATGTTTTTTGCTTGGTTGTAAGTATTGCCCGATCGTAATTACATCAACATTGCTATCTCTCAAATTTTGCATTGTCTGAATTACTTCTTCTTTCGTTTCACCCAAACCTAACATGATGCCGCTTTTTGTGCGCATACCACCTTGCTTTAAAATTCGCAATGTCTCCATACTGCGCCAATATTTTGCTTGTATGCGCACTTGTTTGGTTAATCTTTCCACCGTTTCAATATTATGACTTACCACTTCAGGTGCTGCGTCTATAATGCGTTGTATGTTTTCAGCTTCTGCTTTAAAATCTGGAATTAATGTTTCTAGTGTAGTTGTAGGATTTAAAGCTTTGATAGCTTTAATCGTATTATACCAAATAATAGAACCGCCGTCTTTTATTTCATCTCTGTCCACAGAAGTAACAACGGCATGTTTTACTTTCATTAGATTAATGGCTTCAGCTACTCTTTGTGGTTCATCCCAATCTATTGGCTCTGGTCTACCTGTAGCAACGGCACAGAAGCCGCAGCTGCGTGTACAGATATTACCCAAGATCATAAATGTTGCAGTACCCTCTCCCCAGCATTCGCCCATATTTGGACAGTTGCCACTCTCACAAATGGTATGAAGTTTATGTGTATCTACTAAATTTCTTACATGTTTATATTCCTCACCGATGGGCAACTTAACCCTGAGCCAGTTTGGCTTTTTTGGTTTTTGCTCTACCACTCCTTCTATTACCGGTAACTCTATCATCTATTTCTATTTTAATATTCTTATTCTATTTTACATCCATTATTTTTTTCGTCGCCATCCAAACATTATGGCGGCATATGCGCTTATAAAAGATTGTTGAGGGGCCACAGCGTAAAGAATAGGGATGTTTTTAGTATAATATTCAGCTGAAATACCTATTTCTAAAGCCGCAACGGTTCTGGTGTAATGTCCGTAATCAAATCTTACTGCGGCTTTGCCATATACCCCGGGTACTAAACTTAGATCTTCCCAACCTTGAGAAAGTGTCGGACCACCCAAAAGTCCTTGAATAGTAGTATCCGCTAAAATAGTATTTAGCTGAACAAATTTAGATGAACCATCAGCAGCCAAAACTTCATATTCATATGGTCTGAGTATGGCAAAACTAAGTCCGCCACCAATATTACAGGTAATATTTACCCCATTTTTATTTGCCTTATTTGCCAATAAAAATTGTTCTTGAACACCCAGTTTTGTGTAGTAGAAGAAATTCTCTTTTCCTAAAATAAAAGGAGAAGAAGTTGGATCATTAGTATTCGATTGCTTTATTTCTCTCGCACTTTTACGTTCTCCAATTTCTAATTGATATAATAATGATTTTTTTACTGATTTGGCCCTCCCTATATCCATAAAGATCCCGTAGCCATCGGATACAAGTTTTGCGCCAAAATCTGTTTGCTTTCGGTAATTGATAACACCTTCTTCTTCTTGCTGTATTAAATAATCAATTCTTTCTTTTTTCTTTTCTCTTCTTTCCTGAGCTCTTTTTTGAGCTGCCCTCATATTAGATTGTTCTGCTAAAGAATCGAAGTTTTGATGTTTATTTTCTTTTCTCTCCAGAGATCTTCTTTGAGATGAACTCATTGTAGAATCCTGCGCGAAACAAGGCAATGCAGCTATCACCAAAAAGAACAAAAATATTTTACGCATAATACCTGTTTACTTCAGTAAATTTATGCAAAAATACTACAATGACAGCAACGATTCTTTATGAGGGCAACTTACGTTGTATGGCTCAGCATTTGCAAAGCGGGACATCTCTTGAAACTGACGCCCCTACGGATAATAAAGGAAAAGGAGAGCGTTTTTCACCTACAGATCTTGTCTGTACTGCATTAGCTACTTGCATTATAACAACGATGGCTATTAAAACAGATACTATGGGCATAGAACTGAAGGGTACAAGTATTAATGTAAAAAAACATATGATAACAGATCCAATAAGGATGATAGGGGCGATCGATGTGGAAATAAATTTCCCCAATTCGCTAATTCTGGAAGAAAAAGACCAGTCTATTTTAAGAAGAGTAGGCGATAATTGTCCAGTTACAAAAAGTTTGCATCCTGATGTTAAATTGAATATTGTGTACAATTTTTCTAATGGTTAATTGTTGATGGTTAATTATTAATGTTGGCTTTTGTTGTTTTAAGAATTCTGGTAATTAATTTAATAATCTCGACAGCATTTTTATTGATACTTTCAAATTGTCTGGGCGTTAGATAATTTGTTTCTTGCAATAATTCCAGCCAATAAATAGTCTCATTTATTTCTTTTGAGCGATTGCTATTTTGTGCTTGAAATCTGCTTTTGTTTCAGCATGTTCAGCTTCTCTAATCATTGCTCCGACACTTGTACCGCTCCTCAATAATTGCTTTGATAAGATAAATTCTTTCTTATTATTTATTAAGTATTGGTATAATTTAACGATTCTCACTGCAAAGGCATAACTTTTAATCTTAACTATATTTTCTTTCATAATTAGGTATTTAAATTAATAATTAACCATCAACCATCAACAATTAACCATTAATTTGTTCCCCACCGCACAATTCAGACAACGCTTTTGATTACAATACATATTCTTTAACTGAATAAGTGCTTGTGAATCCAAAGCGTTGTTGTTTTCAATATTCAATGTGGTAAATCCTTTTGTGATCTCATTCTTTTCTGCAGCAATTTCTTCCATCCATAGTAATGCTTTGTCTTTGTATTGTTGTTCTTTATGGTATTGTCCGTACGCAAAAAGAACGGGAACGATTGTATTGATCAAAATATTATTGATCATTTGCATACCTAAATTTTTCTCTTTAAAAGCGGATGTTTCACTAAGTGTATAATGATAATGCCAGTAATCATTAGCCGTTACATTTAGTAATGACTTTATTTCTTTTAAAGAATTGCTTTCTCTTATTTGTCCGAATAAATGATTGCTATTATGGATCAACATTGCCAGTTGCGCTAACCGTATTGTAGGGAAATTGGATGGCCGCATCCGTAAAAAATGAATTGGTAATTGTATTGGCGTGAGTTGGTATTTGTTTTTGTAGAACAGATATTCGTTCTGCAACATTTTTGGGTAGGCTTCTGTAAAATTATTTTCCAATAAGCCTGCCTGTCCAAATAACAATGCCTCGGTTTGATGAATTTGATTTTTATGTTTTGCCAAAATATTAATGGAGATCGATCTGGCTATTTTTTCGAATGCATCACTATTTACTTTTATTCCGAAATTTCTTGCTAACAGCCACCAGAAAGCCTCTTCCCAATGAGTGTTATTTACTTGGATGTACTCAAAAATTCGCTTGGCTTTATCTTGTAAACGCTCCGCCAGCAATCTGTCCTTCCAGGAATTCCAGATAATAGGTTCAACCTTGTGTATATTGTTTTGGCAAGCAATAAATGAATTTGCATTCATCAGCTCATTATATTTTGTTAATAATAATTTAGACACTTTACTCTGTAATTCAAGTGTAGGGAAAGCTAATTTTAAATCAATATCATCTTGCCAAACCACATGCAAAATTACATTGTTGTAATTTTTGTCATCATTATGTTTATGAGTTTTCCAGTCGGATGAAAGTAAGTGTAGTTCGATGCTTCCGGCCCAAATAGTATTGCCGATCTTTATTTTAGCATTTAGGAAATCGGGTCCCTGATTAGTATTTAAAATTCCCGGATGTATAATTTGCAAAGGTTCATTATCGACAGTAGCTAGCTGATTAAAATTGAAATGCCTGAATTGCCAAATGTATTGGAATAGTTTTTCGTTCATAGGAGGATTTTAATAAGTCAAAAGTAAAAAGTTAAAAGCAAAAAGTGAACAAAATTTATTCAATTCTACTTTTATTAGATTATTATACTTTTGGTTTTAACTTTTTACTTTTTATTTTGCAACGCATCAAGTGCTCTAACAACTCTGCTAACAGGTAATCCCATTACATTGTAAAAGTCTCCTGTAACAGACTTTATTCCCACTACGCCAATCCATTCCTGAATGGCATAAGCGCCGGCTTTATCGTAAGGTTTGTATTTATCTATATAGAATTCAATCTGATCTTTTGTTAGCTCATGAAAAATAACGGTGGTTTTATCTGCAAAAGCAATTTCTTTATCTCCATCTAAGATTACCACACCAGTAATTACGAAATGTTCTTTTCCGGAAAGTCGTGTTAGGATATTAATAGCATCAGTTCTATCTTTTGGTTTACCAATCACATCATTACCAAGTACTACAATTGTATCAGCAGCTAGTATCGGAACAGCAATACTATTAGATTGTTTTACTGCCAATGCTTTATTTCTCGCAATATGTATCGCTATTTTATCAACCGGTAAATTTGAAGGGTAGCTTTCATCCGTTTCTTTTACAATAATGTCAAATGAAATTTCCGCCCATTCTAATAATTGTTTTCTGCGAGGAGATTGTGAAGCGAGGATGATTGAAACCCCCAACCCTCTGAAGGGGGCTTTTGAGTCCTTATGATCTAATGAGTTCATCTTTTATTTATTTAGAACTAAATATTTCTTTCTACTAAGTTTGACTATAAGGCTGCTGTTAAACAATAGTAATCTTACCCAAAGCCCCCTTCAGGGGGTTGGGGTTTTACCTCAAAAATATCATCGATAATATTCCTGCGAGCATGATAAATTTTATCGCGATACTTAGCCGATGGTATTCCACAGCATTTTGCGCCAGGTATAAATTGCGTATCACCCATAACAACGGCAATATGATCAATAAAAAACAATACACAGCACTCATCCACCAGCCAAATTGCAATACATAAAATTGTATAATTGTTAAGGCACTGATCAATACAATTATCCATACACCTGCAAATACTTTTGAAGCCGGAATTCCCCATTCGATGGGCATTGTATTGCATTTGTATTTTGCATCTCCTTCAATGTCTTCCATATCTTTTACAACTTCTCTGATCAGAGATATAATGAAAGCAAAGCCTCCATATAAAACCGCTAATTTATAAATATGGTTGAATGATAATTTAATATCACTAGTAAGTGCCGGTGTTCTTATGATGGTAGTATTAGTTGCAAAGTAGAGTACAAGTATTGTCCAGGCTGTTAATGCGGAGATAATGATGTTGCCTGATAATAGTTTCTTTTTAAAAGTGGTTGAATAAAACCATAGCAATAAAGTACTGATAATATTTGCGATAAGAATTATTAGCGTCGTTTTTATGCCAACATAAAAACTAATACCAACACCAATCGTAGTGATGATCAAGTGTAATAAAATAGCACCACGACGATTAATATTTTTTTCAATAATCATTTTTGCAGGCTTGTTAACCCTGTCGATATTTATATCAAAATAATCATTAATAATGTAGCCGCCTGCAGCAATAAATACAGAAGCTGCTATAATGAAAGGGAACAGCTGTGGCGTTAATTTATGTGGGAGTAAGTAGTAAGTAGCAGGCAGTGATGGAATAATAATGCAATAGTAGAAAAGGCATTCAGTAAGTGCAATGAAAAAAAGATTGGGCCAGCGAATTAAACGAAAAAAGGCAATTAATGATTTCATGCTATGATTTCTACCTCTAAATTACGCCTAGAATATTTAAGATGTAAGATTGAATATGTAATATTGAAAAACCAGCTACCTCGAACAATATTAATTATTCAATATTAATTATTCAATATTAAATAATTACCAGTTACCGTTCAGTTTTAATACTTTCTCAATAACATCACGTCCGCACCCTTTACCGCCATCAATAGGAGATATGTATTTCGAAACATGTTTGATTTCAATGGCTGCATCGGCAGGGCAACAAGGTAAACCTACCAATTGCATACATTCAAGATCAGGAATATCATCACCCATATATAATATCTCATCCCACTTTAATTTGTGTTGATATATATATGTTTCGAGTGTTTCTTTTTTATTTGATATGCCTAGATGAACCTCTTCTATGCCTAACCTTACTAATCTGTCTTTTACTGCCTGAGAAACACCTCCCGAAATGATTACAACACGGTATCCCTTTTTTACGGCTAACTGTAATGCGTAGCCGTCTTTACTATTCATGTTACGCGCCATTTCTCCTC
>Ga0206871_10025_pt1 | contig 36627 bp, 24 predicted proteins | sample Alteio_BWOrgCont_33_FD_152627 | JGI IMG/M metagenome (GOLD analysis project Ga0206871, IMG submission 152627) | Enriched cells from forest soil in Barre Woods Harvard Forest LTER site, Petersham, Massachusetts, United States -... | ecosystem: Environmental > Terrestrial > Soil > Temperate forest >...
CTTTCATCGTCCACGTGGTGCAGCCTTTGGTGTGGCCTGCGGTTTTGTGCGCGACGAGGATGACGTTGCCGAGTTTCACTTCGTCGCCGTCGTGCAGGATGCGATCGACTTTTGCCGGCGGATAGTAAGTGCTTGCATCGTTGCCGTAGCGAAAATCCTTTTTGCCGCCGGACTCGATGACGGGAACGTCGGCATCGAGGACCATATATTTCGCGTTGGTCATTGCTCTGATTCTGGCGCTGCCGGCGCAGTGATCCCAGTGGGCGTGGCTAATGAGCAGGATTTTCGTGTCGCTGAATTTGAAGCCGAGTTTTTCGATGCTGGCCTGAATTAGAGGAACGCTTTGTTCCAGACTGCTGTTGATAAGGATATTTCCTTGGGGCGTCGTAATCAGATACGACGCCAGGCCTTCGCTGCCGACGTAATAGATGTTGCCCATCACGCGATGGTTCAAGAGCGTGAGGAATAACGTCAGCGCAACACCGAGCACAAGCCGCCAGAAAAATACCGGCTGGCCTGAGACTCGATAAACCTCGATGGAATCGAGTTGAGGAAAAATGTAAGCCGCGATTTTGCCGAGCGCGATCGCCTCCCATGGGCACACGATGAAATAGGCAAGCAGCATGATCCAGCCGGTGAAGTAACTGACGACCGGCGGAAAAACTTGTGCCGTGTACGCCGCTTCTCCCGCAGCATCCGGCAAACGCAAAACCCACTGGCCGTACACGTAGCCGACGGGAAGCAGAACGATGCCGCCGAGAACGAATCCGAGAATCGCACCGAGCGGTCCGCCGCGTCCGAGCCAGTCGTCCATTAAGACGAGCCAGCCAGTGCCAATCATCGTGCCGAAGGCGAGCGCGAAATAATCGTGCAGCCGAAGTTTTCTTGCGAGCGTTGGCGCCTTGCTGAAAGTCGCCATCACAAAACGCAGAGGAGTTCGTAGAGAAGATTCGCGGCGAGGAGGCTGGTGATTTCCCCCGTGTCGAATTGCGGCGAGACTTCGACGAGATCGGCGCCGATGAGGTTGAGTCCGCGGAGTGCGCGCACCAATTGCAAAATTTGAATGCTCGTGAAGCCCCCGACTTGCGGCGTGCCGGTGCCGGGCGCGTAAGCGGGATCGACGCAATCGATGTCGAGCGTCACATAGACCGGCTTATTTTTGAAGGCAGCGAGATGACGCTTCACCGGCGCCATTCCCTTCTCGTGGAATTCTTCGGCGGTGACCATGCGCACTTTGTGTTCACGCGCAAAATCGAAATCGTCTTCGGCATAAACCTGGCCGCGCAGGCCGACCTGCAACACGCCACCGTCATTTAAGAGGCCTTCCTCAAATGCACGGCGGAACGGCGTGCCGTGTGAATACTTGCTGCCGAAATATTCGTCCCAGAGATCGTTGTGCGCGTCGAACTGAATCAGGTTCACCGGGCCACCGTGGTATTTCGAGATGGCGCGCAGGATCGGGAGACTGATGGAGTGATCGCCGCCGACGCACAGCGTTCGCGCTCCACCGACGAGGATCGGCGTGATGCCGCGCTCGATCCGGTGGAACGTGTCCTCGATCGAGAGCGGATTCACCGGCAGATCGCCGAAATCGGCGACGCGATGCTTCTCGAAAGGATTGACCTTCAGCACCGGATTCCATGGACGAATGATCGCGGACTGAACGCGAACATAGCGCGGACCGAACCGCGGACCGGGGCGATACGTCGTGCCGCCGTCGAACGGGACGCCGACGATGGCGATGTCGAGTTCGTTGGGATCGGTAATGTTGGGCAGGCGGCAGAACGTCGGGATACCGGTGAAGCGCGCGTATTCGAGTGCGTCGGTCGGCTGAGGATGCGGAAGGCGGAACTCGCGGACGCGCTTGAGTTTAGGCATGAAGCGGAGATGTTAGGTGGGCGATGCTGCCAAGTCAATTGCGGGAGCGGAGGAAGAAAAGGATGACGCAGAGGCGCAGAGATCGCAGAGGTTCGCGGAGAAGAGGAGTTGTGGACGGATGGCTCGGGCGTTCATAGGGCGTTCACTTGGGCGTAACAATTGGGGGCGATTCTGAATAAGTCCTCAGGGTAGCGCAGGGTGGTTCGTACCGGGCCGGGACTTTTATCACGTGCAACTGAAAAATTCGTCGAGCTGGATTTTGGGGCTTGTCGCGCTCGTGTGCTTGGCGTGCGCGATGTCTTTTTCTTCTGCCAACGGACAGACGGTGCTTGCGGCGACCAAGACTGCGAGCAGCGACGGCGGATGTTTTCGCGCAGCTGTTGGTTCCGAAGTGCCGGAGCCGGAAGATCTGCGCAGTGCTGATGCGGTTTTGAAGGTTGAGTTGGCGTTTCGGAGTTTTGTCGATTCCAAGGGAGAGGTGCGCTTTTGCTACGTCACACCGAACGGGAAACAGTCACCTACGCTCCGCGTGAAGCCGGGCGATACGGTCATTCTAAATTTCAAGAACGAGGCGACGGCGACTCTGCCGCAAACGCGGACGGTGAAGGCCGCGCAGGCCGGAGCCAACGCAGCGCTTCCCGCAGCGGAGGGCGCTTCAGCACACTCCGGGATGCAAATGAATTCCGGCAGCACGCCGGCGGCGCCCTGCGCGACCGCGCCGATGAAAGCGACCTCGACTAATCTTCATTTTCACGGGCTGACGGTTCCAGCGACGTGTCATCAGGACGACGTGATGCGCACGCTGATCGAAACCGGAAGCGCACCTTACGAATATAAATTCCAGATCCCGGCGGATGAACCACCGGGATTGTATTGGTATCACCCGCACATCCATGGATTTACGAAAGCGCAGGTGCTTGGCGGCGCGTCGGCTGCGCTCGTGGTGGAAGGGATCGAGCGCGCGATTCCAAGCCTCGCGGGATTGCCGGAGCGCGTGTTGATCATTCGCGATCAGAACTTGGCGAATCCGGATGCTGCTCCCGCCGACGATGCAAAATTGCCGCCGGTCAAGCTCGATGCCGACGGCGACGTGATGAACACGGGGACCGGAACCGGAAAGCCGGCGGAAGATCTGACGCTGAACTATGTGCCGGTGCCCTATCCGAATTATCCGCCGGCAAAAATCACGATAAAGCCGGGCGAGCGGCAATTGTGGCGCGTCTTGAACGCGTCGGCGATTACGTATCTGAGCTTGCAGTTGCTTTACGACGGCGTGGCGCAGGCGGTGGATGTTGTGGCGCTCGACGGCGTGCCGATTCACAACAAGGATTTGCCGCAGAGCCATTCGATCCGGTTGAACCATCTGGGCGTGCCGCCGGGCGGACGGATTGAATTTGTGGTCGAAGGACCCGCGACGGGATCGAAAGCGTCGCTGGTGACTCGGGGCGTGAACACGGGGGCGATGGGCGAGAACGATCCGACGCGCGCGATTGCGGATATTGTCGCGAAAGCGGATGCGCCGGAGCCGCAATCGAGCTTGCCGAAGAACCCGACTCCGCTGCCCGAGCCTTCCACTACCTGGTTGCGCGACGTGAAACCTGTTCGGGTGCGGAAGTTGTTTTTTTCGGAGACGCCGCTCGATCCGAAGGATCCGAACAGTCCCACTACTTTTTATCTGACGATCGATGGGGAGACGCCGAGGGCGTTCGATCCGTCTTCGGGCATTCCCAATATCGTGACGCATCAGGGTGATGTGGAGGATTGGATTCTGGAGAATCGCAGCCAGGAGCTGCATGCGTTTCATATTCATCAGGTGCATTTTGCGCTGATGGAATTTTTCGGGCTGCCGGTGAACGAGCCGTTTTTGCGGGATACGGTGAATGTGCCTTATTGGGATGGGAAGAATCCGGTTTATCCGCGCGTGCGATTGAGGATGGATTTTCGCGATCCGAATGCGGTGGGGACGTATCCGTATCATTGCCATCTGTTGGAGCATGAGGATTCGGGGATGATGGGGTTGATTCGAGTGGAAGGAAGTCAACAGTCGACAGTTGAAAGTCGAAAGTGAAGAGATTCGGGATTTAAGACGCAGCCGGCGGGATCATTTCTTGCCGGGGATCGGTTGAGCTCGCTGAGTTTTATGTGGCGGCTGAAGCCGCCAACCCCTAAGGAAAAATCTCAGACGCGGCGATCTTGCGGACATGGGGCGCAGCCGTGCAGCGCCCGCACATGACTGTGCGTCGCGGATGCAACGATGCAAGGCACGATGGCCGGGCGGGGCAAGCACCGCCCCTACAAACGGCTCCGACTTTTGCTCTCCACCTTGGAAATTCTGATTCTCTTCCAGTTTGAGATCGTGTGAAATTTTTTCAAATGAGAATTCCTGGTGACACGCCGCGCGCTGAGATTTTTTCTGAGATGTGGGACTGAAATTGTCCGAGATTTTTTGCGTCTGATGCGGTTTGTGTGAAGAAAGTTTTTTGGGCGGACCAGATTTTTACATGCGTGAAGGAAGGTTCACGCGGTTGTCACACGGCGCTAACACGGACAGCGTATCAAATGGACGCAATTTTTTTTCAATGGACACGCGCGCAGTTGCACTCCCCTGTCCCGGTGAGACGGCGCGACGTGAGGGGTACGCTTCGCTTTAAAACTCGATAAGGAGAGTTCATGGTTCAAAAGAATTTACGCTGGATGGCGAGTCTGCTGCTTGCAGCAAACCTCGCGGCAGTGACGCCGGGAACGACATTGGCGGCACCGGGTAACAACGGCGGCGGGACAACTACGACACCGATCAAGCACGTGGTGGTCATTTTCCAGGAAAACATTTCGTTCGATCACTACTTCGGGTCCTATCCGAAGGCAACGAACCCAAAGGGTGAACCGAAATTCAAGGCCAAGGCGAACACACCGTCCGTCAACGGACTGACACAGGGATTGCTGGAACACAACAACAACTCGGACAAAGCGTCGACGCTGTACCAGCCGGTCCGGTTGGATCGCAGCCAGAACTACACCTGCGACATGAACCACGACTACACACCGGAACAGCAGGCGTTTGATACCGGCTTGATGGACAAATTCCCGGAGTTCACCGCAACCGTGTGCCCAGCATCAACCTATGGGGACGTTTCATCGCTAGGCGCGGGCATCGTGATGGGCTACTACGATGGAAACACCGTCACTGGACTGTGGAACTACGCTCAGAACTTTGCCATGAGCGATAACTCGTTTGATACAAATTTCGGGCCCTCGACGCCAGGCGCAATCAACGTTGTCTCGGGCATGACAGGCGGTGCGGATCTGACTACTGATCAGGGCGCTGTCGCGGCGGGCGATGCGGTAACCTCGACGTTGAATGGCGTAACCTCAACCAGCATTATCGGTGACTCCGATCCTGCCTTTGACGACTGCAGCGGCAAAGAACGAATCGGCTTTTTGCCCACGAATCAGAACATCGGCACCCTCCTGAGCGCGAAGGGCGTTTCGTGGGGCTGGTTCCAGGGCGGCTTTACTCCGACGACGGCTTTCGTACCGCCAGCGGCTGGGGCAGCGGCTGGTACTCCGGCGACCTGCACGACCACAACGAACCGAATCGATGGCACACCGGAAACGGCGTACAGCCCGCACCACAATCCGTTCCAATACTACCCATCGACATCGAATCCGCATCACTTGGCGCCAACCGGCGTCAGCGAAGTCGGCCACGACGGTCAGGCGAATCACATCTACGACCTGACGTGGTTCCAGAAGGCGGCGAAGGCCGGTGGTTTGCCGGCGGTCAGCTACCTGAAGGCGAACCGCGCAAACGACGGCCATCCGGGCAATTCTTCGCCGCTCGATGAACAGCTGTTCCTCGTAAACGTGATCAATTTCCTCCAGACTCTGCCGGAATGGGAGAGCACTGCGGTGATCATCGCCTGGGACGACTCGGACGGCTGGTATGACCACGTGATGTCGCCGATCATGAACCAGTCAACAAGCACAGCGGATGCATTGACCGGCGTCGGCGCGTGCGGTACCGCTGGCGCGAACGCTCTCGAAGGTCAGCAAGCGCGTTGCGGCTACGGACCACGACTGCCGCTGCTGGTGATCTCGCCGTATGCGAAGAAGAACTTCGTGGATCACACGGTGACGGACCAGAGCTCGGTGGTGAAGTTCATCGAAGAGAATTGGGATCTTCCGCAGATCGGGAACGGCTCGTTTGATCAGATCGCCGGGCCACTCGACAACATGTTCAACTGGAACAACCAGCGCTCGGATAAGGTGGTTTTGGATCCGACGACAGGGCTGGTTGTTTCGAGCAACTAAGAGTCAGAAGAACGAAGTAGATTGAAGACGAGCCCGTGCCGCTGAGTGGCGGTGCGGGCTTGTTTTTTGACCTTCGGAGGGGACGGAGGAAGAAGAGGAAATCTAACGCTGAGGCGCAGAGTTCGCAGAGGACACGCAGAGCAGGAGGCAAACGCAACATCTCGGGGGCGCGGGGTTCAGCTCAAAGGCGGCATGGGAAAGTCGCACTCCATCCGTGAGCCTGCGGATTGTTTGGTGGCGTGGGCGGGATTACACTGCGGGTTATGAAGACGAAGAAGCTGTTGGATGAGGCGAAGAGGTTGGCGGCACCATTTTGCGTTCGGAATGGGAAGAAATTTCGGCTGAAGGATTTTGATCCGAAAGATACGCAAGGGGTGAAGTCGAAATCGCACGCGGAGAAATTGCTGGAGGAGAGCAGCGCGGCGGCGAGCGAGATGCAGGAGCGGCTGTATGCGCAGGACCAGTGGTCGCTGCTGCTGATTTTTCAGGGGATGGACGCGGCGGGAAAAGATGGGGCGATCAAGCATGTGATGTCGGGCGTGAACCCGCAGGGATGCGATGTGTTTTCGTTCAAGACGCCGACGAGCGAGGAACTGGATCACGATTTTTTGTGGCGATGCCACAAGGTGGTGCCGGAGCGGGGAAAGATCGGGATATTTAACCGGTCGTATTACGAGGAAGTGCTGGTGGTGCGGGTGCATCCGACGGTGCTCGAGGGAGAGAAGCTGCCGGATAAATTGATTACGAAACATATCTGGGACGAGCGCTTTGAGGACATCAACTCGTTTGAGCGATATTTGACGCGGAACGGGGTGATGATCCGGAAATTCTTTTTGCACATTTCGAAAGAGGAGCAGAGGCAGAGGTTTTTGTCGCGGCTGGATGATTCGAAGAAGAATTGGAAGTTTTCGATGGCGGACATCAAGGAGCGCGGGTTTTGGAAGGACTACAAGGAAGCGTATGAGGAGATGGTGCAGCGGTCTGCCACGGAGCATGCGCCGTGGTATGTGGTGCCGGCGGATAACAAGTGGTTTGCGAGGTTGATTGTGGGGGCGGCGGTTGTGGAGGCGTTGTCGGAGTTGGATTTGAAGTGGCCGGATGTGGATAAGAAGAAAAAGAAGGAGTTGGATGGGATTCGGGAGGCGTTGGAGGAGGAGAAGAAGTAGGGGAGATTGCGGTCGGCGTTTTTGGCGGGGCGATGTTGAATCTAAACCCGCACCCTCTAACATCTGAGGGTGCGGCACCCAAAGGCCGTCTGATTATTTGGGAGGGTAGGTGTAGCGGAGGGTGGAGGGCATTTGGTCGCTGCGCGAGCGGGTGTTGAAGTCGAGTTGGTATTGTTGGTGAGTCGCGTCGCTCGGGTACGCCTTGTCGGGCGGATACGGGTATGAGATTTCGCCGTGGTGGGGCAGGGGTTCTACGGTGAAGGCGTGGGCGGCGTAGAAGTCGAGGTCTTTTTCGAAGCCGTCGGCGTAGAAGAAGTAGTCGCGAGTCCAGCCTGCGGGTAGCGGCGGGAGTTTGGCGGGGTCGAAGTCGAGGGACATGCCTTCGCCGGAGCTGAAGACGACGAAACGGTCGTCGGATTTCTTTAGCAAATCGAAGACGTCGCCGTAGCGCGTGTAGTTCCCTGCTGCACGGGCGTAGGGGCCGGTGCTGCTGCGCTGCGACCAGGAGTATTTTGTGTCGCTGGCGGGAGTGAAGCGGATTTCGCGCGGGTAACCTAGGTAGGCGAGTGTGGCGTCGGCCAGGGGGACTTCGGCGACGCGGGCGTCGTTTGCGTCGGGTGTTTGATCGATCAGGATTGAATCCCAATAAATTTTCAGATTGTTGACGATGCGGATACGACGCGTGTTTGGCGGGAGCTTGCCGGTCAGGTCGGCGACCATAGTGCGTGCGAGACCTGCGGGGAAACCCATGTCGTCGATGACTTTTTTCCAGTTGCCTTGCGCGTCTTGGGCTTCGACGTAGGGGGCGATGACTTTTATGCCGGCCTGGTCGGCGGAGTACATCGAGGTGGCGGTGAAGTAGTCGGTGTAACCGTCGAGGATCAGGCGGAGAGGTTTTTTCTCGTCGATGGGACCGAGATCGAGTTCGACGTAGTGGAGCTTGGCGAAACCGGCGAAGGGGAGCTCGTCGAACTGCGTGACGTATTTGCGATCGTGTTTGGCGAGAAGCGGGAGGACGTCGCGGCCTTTGTCGTCCCATGCGCCAAGCGGGGGGTGGCTCGTGTTCGCGCTTGTGGCGATGACTTTGAATTCGGGGAACGGCGGATTGCTGGCGAAGCGTTCGTTGGGGAAGACGTCGTAGTTCGAAGGATGATCGATCGCGACAAGGCGAACTTGATCAAGGTAGACCGTTTCTTCCATCGGCTCCATAAAGCGGAAGCTGAGGAGGCCGTTCTTCGCAGGTTTGAGGCTGCGCGCGCTGACTTTTAAATATTCGTCGGGGTCGGGGACGTCGCGTTCGTTGGGCGCGACCCAGTGGCCGACGACGCCGGGGCCGATCATGTCGGCGATGAATTCGAATTCGCGGCCGTTCCAGGCGAAGAGAACCGGACAGGAGCTGCCGCGGCGATCGAGTTCGGCGATGGACTGATCTTTGTTGGCGGGGAGATTGATTTCGTCCTGAGGAACGCCGGTGGGCCAGAGGAGGCGGACGACTTCGGCGTTCTTTTCGTTTTCTAGGCCGGCGAGGATGGTGGGGGAGTTTTGGCCGAGGTAGCCGGAGGCGCCGGGGACTTCCCACTTTTGATAGAGAGCGCCGGCGTAGAGTTCGACTTTTGTACCGATGGCGGATTTGTTGTCGTTGAGGCCTTTGAGGTCGATGCGCATCCAGGAGTGTTGATTCGGACCTTCGGATACGACGGTTGTCGGGCCGGCGGCGAGATCCGAAATGATCAAATCGGGATTGCCGTTGCTTTCCAGGTCGGCGACGACGACGGCGCGTGGTTGAGTGAGTTTTATTTTGTCGAGTTGCGTGTCTTTCGAAACATCGGCCCAGGTGCTCGCGCCGCTTGCGTCGAAGCCGAGATTGCGAAGGAGGCGGACCTCGCCTGCGCCGGATGCGTTTTCGCCGACGGCGATGAGATCGATCCAGCCGTCGTTGTCGTAGTCGATCGGCGAGATGCCCCAGCCGTGTTGCCAATTCAAGTCGGGGAGTTTGACGCGTTCGAGGCGCTTGCCATCGACGTTGCGCCACAGGCTGATGCCGGGGGCGCCCGCGTGGGTGAAGGCGAGATCCATCCATCCGTCTTTGTTGAAGTCGAGAGCGACGACGCCGACGGCGGGGGGAAGATTTTCTTTTTTGAAGTCGATGGCGGAGGCGAGCGGGGTGAATTTTCCTTCGCGCGGATTCAGCAGGATAGAGGCGCCAGCCTGGCCGCCGGCGATGACGAAATCGACGGCGCGATCGTTGTTGAAATCGGTGGTGACGACGCCTGCGGCGGTGGCGTCGAAGCCGAGCGCGGTTTCGGCGCTTACGTCGGTGAAGGTGCTGTTACCGTTGTTGCGCCACATGATGTTGTGGGCGGCTTCTGCCGCGGTGCGTGCCGAGGTGGGCTGCATCGTGAGGTAGAGATCGAGGTCGCCGTCGTGGTCGTAATCGACGAAGGTGACACCGACGCAGCCGGACTCACGCTTGATACCGACTTGCTGTGTGACATCTTCGAAAGATTTTCCGTCCTTGTTGTGGAAGAGGTGAACGCCGTCGGGGAGGCAGACGGCGAGGTCGGGGCGGGTGTCGTTGTCGTAGTCGCCGACGGCGCAGCCGAGGCCGGGGCCTTTGAGATTGTCGAGGCCGACGTTTTTCGTGACGTCTTCCCAATGTCGTCCACCGTGATTACGTTCGAGCAAGCTGGCGCTGTCGGCGGTCGCACTTACGTAGAAAAGATCGGGCTTGCCGTCGCCGTCGTAGTCGATGACGCAGATTCCGGCGCTGCGCGGCGGCGGCCCGTGTGGCCCGTCACCAACGAATCCGGGGACGGAGAATGTGACTTTGATGGGAGCGGGGGCGGCGGTGACGGTGCTTTTGGGGAGTTCGGCGAGGGAGTAGCGGCCTTGATCGCCGTAGCCGGCGCCGAAGGGGGAGCCGAGATGGTCGGTGGTGATTTTTTGGAAGCGGGCGAGATGTTCTTTCGCGGCGGCGGCGTCACCTTTGCGTTGGTAGGCGCGGGCGATGCCGAATTCGGCGGAGGCGTGGAAGGGGAAAGCTTCGAGCGCGCTCTTGAAGGCGGCGATGGCTTCGTCGTAGTGCTGGGCTTGGGATTGGAGGTAGCCGACGAAGTAGAAGCCGTCGGCTTCGGGCGTGATTTGCGTGACGCGGGTGAAGGCGGCGATTCCCTTTTCGATTTCGTTGGAGTCTTTATAGACGAGGCCGAGGTTGTACCAGGCGTAAGGGTCATTGGGGAGCTCTTTGGAGGCTTGTTCGAGGGCGGCGCGGGCGGGGTCGAGCTTTTGCTGGCTTAGGAGAGAGACGCCGAGGTTGACGCGGGCGATGGAGAATTTTGGATCGGCGGCGAGGGATTTTTCGAAATATTTTTGGGCGTCGGCGAATTTCTGTTGGTTCATGTAGGCGACGCCGAGGGTGTTGAAGCGGAGGGCGTCGGAGGAGTCGGACGAAGGTCGGGATCCTGCCTCAGTGGAAATGTGGCTCGGCTCTGGCGGCGTTGACATCGATCGCACGGCGAACGCTGCGACGAAGAGAAGAGCGATTGCGAAGACAAACAGAGTTGGACGCGAAAGCAGTCTTGGCATCAGAAATGTTTTCCGGCGTTGCGGATTGAGATTCGTATTTCGATGGCTTTGTTGCCCCACGACAGACGCTGAATTGATTGTCCGGGGTGCGTTCGACATCGTCAAATGTTTTGATGTCTGTTCTTGTTTTTCAGAGACGGTGTGCGGCACCCGCAGAGATGGAGCACCCATTGTCGTGTACGATTTGCGTTGGACTTTGGATGATTGAGCGCGTTCGGGTCGGGGCTCCTACAAATCTATGAACGTTTCACACTATTCGACGATTGCGGAAGTTACGGCGGCAGTGAAGGCGCGCAAGGTGTCGCCGGTGGAGTTGGTCGATGCGACGCTGACGCGGATAGAGAAGTTGGAACCGAAGCTCACCGCGTTTATGAATCTGGATGCGACGGGTGCGCGCAAGCAAGCGCGATCGGCTGAGGAAGCTGTTGGGCGAGGCGGGGTGCTCGGGCCGCTGCATGGGGTGCCGCTGACGATCAAATGCAACATCGATGTCGCGGGATTGGCGTGTCCGGCGGGGTCGCCGCTGCGGGCGGATTACGTGCCGGCGGAAGACGCGCCGTTGGTGGCGCGACTGCGCGCGGCGGGCGCGATTATTTTGGGGAATACGAATACGCCGGAATTTTTGATGGCGTGGGAGAGCAACAACCAAATTCGCGGCGGGACGAGCAATCCCTGGAATCTGGGGCACTCGGCAGGTGGGTCGAGCGGCGGAGAAGCGGCGGCGATTTCGTCGGGGTGCTCGTTCGGCGGAATTGGGAGCGATGGCGGAGGATCGATTCGCGTGCCGGCGCACTTTTGCGGGATTTGCGGACTGAAGCCGACGCCGGGGCGGGTGCCTTCGACGGGACACTATCCTCCGGGAGCGGGCGCGTTGTCGTGGCTCGGAGTTGTGGGGCCGATGGCGCGGACGATCGCGGATGTGCGCGCGATGTTTGAAGTTGTCGCGGGGCCGGATGCGGGTGATGCGCTGTCGGCGCCGGTGCCGATTGCCGATGTTTCGAGGGTGAGCGAGCGGCTGAAGAGGTTGCGCGTCGGTGTGTTAGAGACGGACGCGCTGGGGAAGGCGACGCCGGAAACGGAAGCGGCGGTGCAGCGCGCTGCGAAAATTTTAGAGGGCGCGGGATTTGCGATTGAGCCGTTTCGGCTTGATGGGCTCGATCGCGTGATCGACTGTTGGTGGTTTTTCTTTGGGCCGGTGGTGGCGCAGCTTTTTACCGACACCGTAAAAGGGCACGAAGCTACGCTCAGCCCCATTTTTAAAGAATATTATTCGGTCGCGCTGCCTCGAGAACCGTTGAGTGGCGAGGCCATTCTTGCTGCGCGAACCGATCGCGACAATCTTCGCGCGGAGATTTTGCGGCAGATGCGCGACGTGCCGATTTTGATCTCGCCGGTTTCGACGGAACCGGCGTTTCGTCATGGAAAAGGAAATTATCAGTTGGGCAAACCGCATTGTTATCGCGACACAATGCGGTTCAGCCAATGGACGAATCTAACGGGATTTCCAGGCGCGACGGTGCCGCTGGGCATGTCGGCGGAGGGGCTACCGATCGGCGTGCAGGTGATTGGGCGGCCGTATGAAGAGGAGTTGGTGTTGGCTGTGGCGGAGAAGATTGAGGCAGCGAGGGGTGCGTGGGTGGCGCCGCCGGTCAGTTGATCGGGTACGAGTTTGTGATGCAGGCGTGCCGCGAGGTTGAGAAAAAACGCCGGCAAGATGCCCTTCCTGCGTCAGGGTAAACCGGCGCTACCAAGAGTTATTGCGGAGTTGAGCCGGTGAGTTCGGGGTTGCGGACGCGATTGTCGTCCATCGTAGATGGCTCGAGCGACTCCTTGGCCGCTTTGGTATCCAGCATATTCTTGGAAATCAGGAACTCCTTTTCGGCATCTTCGCGGCGGCCGAGTTTCAACAGGATCCGTCCGCGAACGAAGTGGACGTTCTGGCTGCCGGGTGCGAGCCTGAGAGCAGCGTCGATTTCGTTGAGCGCCTGCTGATATTTCTCACGCTGCATGTTGATTTTTGCCAAGCCAAATAGGGACGCGGGCATCTTTGGATTCAAGGCCACGGCATGGCGCAAGGCCTTCTCCGCGGCGTCGTAGCGCTCCATTTTCAGATACAGCTCGCCGAGCTGTTCGTAGGCGTCGGGCAGATTGGGATTGAGGGCAATTTCTTTTTTCAGCTCGGACTCGGCGCGCTCATTGTCGTCGCTTTTCGTGTAGGCGACACCGAGGCCAAAGTGAACGTACGGCAGAGCCGGGTTGGCGGCTTCCGCTTTCTTCAGCTCGTCGATGGCGCGGTCCGATTCGCCGCGATTGAGATACGCCTTGCCCAAGATGAGATGGAACTCCGGCGTGTCGGAACCGATCTCGACGAGACGCGACATGGCTTTCTCGTCGAGTTCCTTCTGTCCCACGCGATGCGCCGCAATTCCCAAGGCGTAGAGATACATGATGTCGCTGGACGAAGTCGACCACAGAGGCTCGAGCGTGGCAACCGAATCGGAGTAACGCTCGGTGTAAAGCTGGCAGAGCCCCAGGAGATATCGCGCCTGCGTCGAGTTCGGCTGATCCCGCAAAACGGACTCAAGCGGCGGGATGGCTCCGAAATAATCCTCCCGGCGATATTTCACGAGAGCGATGTTCAGCCGGATGCCGGCCATCCTGGGATCAAGCTTCTCGGCCTTCTCCAGCAAAGTGAGGGCATGGTCCCATTGCTGCCGACGCATGGCGATGACGCCGAGGTTCGCGTACGCGGGGGCCGCCTGAGGATCAATCGACAGAACTTTTTGAAATGAAGACTCGGCCGTCGGCAAGTCTCCTGTTTGCAACGCTTGCTGACCGCGAGCGAAGGCGGCAGCAGCTTCGGCACGTGGATTCGTGGAGGGAGCAGGCGGGTCCTGGAACTTGCTCGACCGCGCCGCGGCAGCACCAAGCGCGAAAAGAACGAGCAGGCAGCAAGATCGTCGAAGAAAAACGTTCATCCGCATCGGTACGGTAGTGTCCAACGGGCTTGTCGCGAACTCAAGCGTTCAAGATTCCGCGGTGTCTGCGAATTGTCGCCGTGAACATTCCGAAACGCAGTGAAGAGAATTGCAAAATCGCGCTTGACACCCTCGCGAGAATGGCTTATTAACTCGTTTTAATAAGGCAAATTGGTGCTGGATACCCGTCGAGTGGTGGGGGCTTCGAAGACCTAAATCGTCTCCGGTTCTGACGTGACTCCAGACACGCGAACCGCGGACATTTATCCCTCACGCAGAGATCAGAAAAGAAAACCGGGAGGTTTCAAAGTGAAGGGAAATCTGTCTCGCCACTTCTCAGTGCGGACGTCTGTGTACGGCAGATCGTTCATTGCGGGGATGCTGGCTCTTGCAGTTCTCTGTTTGTTTGGCGCAACGCGAGTGTCCGCACAGGACACTGGGTATATCAGCGGCACGGTCAGTGACAAGTCCGGCGCGGCAGTTGCCAACGCGAGCGTCACCTTGACGAGCACGACAGGCAGCCTGACGCGCACGACGACGACCAACACCGACGGCGCATACGTCATCGCGGGCTTGCCGGGCGCGAGCTATAACATCACGGTCACGGCCACCGGCTTTCAGAAGTACACGGCGAACGGGGTCGTGCTCGACGTGGCCCAGAAGATTCGCATCGACGTGCCCCTGACAGTGGGTTCGGTGTCGGAAGAAGTGGTGGTCACCGGCGAGAGCGTCGCGCAGGTGGAGACGACGTCAGCAGCACTCGGTACGACCGTTACAGGCAAGCAGATCGCCCAACTCGAGCTGAACGGACGTAACTTTACACAGTTGGTGACCCTGTCGCCCGGCGTCGTGAACGCGACCAACCAGGACGAAGGCACGGTCGGCATCAACGGCAACGTGCAATACAGCATCAACGGCGGCCGCACCGAGTACAACAACTGGGAGCTGGACGGCGGCGACAACATGGATAACGGCAGCAACGCGACGCTGAACGTCTATCCGAACGTCGAAGCCATCGCGGAATTCAAGGTTTTGACCTCGAACTACGGCGCGCAGTATGGCCGCAACGGCTCGGGCACGATCGAAGTCGAGACGAAGTCGGGCGGCAAGACGTTCCACGGCAGCGCGTTCGAATATCTCCGCAACGACGTCTTTAACGCGCGCGATTGGGAACAGGGTGCGGACCCATCGCAACCGAAGGCGCCGTACAAGAAGAATGACTTCGGGTACACAATCGGCGGCCCGGTTTTCATCCCGCATCACTACAATTCCGATCGCAACAAGACGTTCTTCTTCTGGTCGCAGGAATGGCGGCGGGAAAAGAACCCCACGACGGTTCTGCAAAACGTGCCGTCGGTAGCGGAGCGCGGCGGAGACTTCACGGATCTCTGCGCAGGCGCGGGCAATGCTCCCGGCGTCGGCGACTGCCCGAATGTGGCGAATCCGGCTGCGGTGCCGATTACACCCGTAGGCTCGTCGCTTCTGGCACTCATCCCTGAGCCGAACACGACCAACGGTGGCTTCCCCGCTTACACGAACACGATCTCGCTACCGACCACGTGGCGAGAGGAACTCGTGCGCATCGATCACAACATCAACGACAACTACCGGCTGACCTTCCGTTACATTCACGACTCGTGGTCGACGATCACAAACACGCCGCTCTGGGGCGTCGGAACCTCGAGCTTCCAGAACATCAATACGAACTTCGTCGGGCCAGGCACGAGCTTTGTGGCCCGCTTGACGGCCAACGTTACTCCGACGCTGCTCAACGAATTCGTCGCGAGCTATACCGCAGACCACATCGACCTCACAGCGCTCAACAACCCGGCGCTGCCCAGTGGTTTCGCGATGGGTTCGCTGTTCGCCAATAATTTCGGCGGAAAGCTTCCGGCGATTCAACTCAACACCAACACGGCATACGGCGGCGGCTTCGGTCAGGATACGGGCTACTTCCCCTGGACGAACGCAAACCCGACGTACACCTACCGCGACAACGTCACGAAGATCTTCGGCAAGCACACGTTCATCTTCGGCGCATATTTTGCCGCAGCCCAAAAGAACGAAGAGAACACCGCAGACGTTCAAGGCATCCTGACCTTCGATCCCTCGTCGCCGATCAGCTCGGGTAATTCGTTCGCCGACCTGCTCATGGGAAATGTCGCCAACTACTCGCAAGCGAATCAACTCCTGAAGTATTACAACCGCTACAAGATCTTCGAGCCGTATTTCCAGGATGACTTCCGCGTTACCAAGAGGCTGACCTTGAACCTCGGTTTGCGCGTCAGCCTCTTCGGCACGTATCGCGAGCGGTATCAGAGCGCATTCAGCTTTGCACCGGCCGCATTCTCATCGACGGCCGAACCGGGCATCTTCAACGATCCGACCAATGGGAGCAACCCGCTGAACGGCTCGCTCGTCGGCGGAAATCCCTTCAACGGCATCGTGCAGTGCGGCGGCAAAGGCGGCACCGGCTCGATTCCCGCAAATGTCTTGACGCAATTCCCTGGTGCGACGGTCGGAGCGAACAGCAACGCCGGCTGCTTGCAGGGACATCTCTTCAACCCGGCTCCACGCATCGGTTTCGCGTGGGATCCCAAGGGTGACGGCAAGATGGCCATCCGCGGAGGCTATGGGGTGTTCTTCGAACATACCAACGGCAACGAGGGCAACAGCGAATCACTCGAAGGCTCAGCGCCGCTGGTCCTTTCGTCCCAGCAATTCAACGTCACGGGATATAACAACATCGGCGCAGGCGGCGGAGTGCTCTTCCCGCTCAGCTTGACCGAAATCCCGACCAAAGCCATCTGGCCCTACGTGCAGCAGTGGAACCTCGACGTGCAGAAGGAACTGCCCGGCAACATCATCGCCTCGGTGGCATACGTCGGCAGCAAGGGCACGCACCTGACCCTGCAGACCAACGGGAACCAGCTTCAGCCCGTTGCGGCAGCCAATAACCCGTTCGCACCCGGCACTCCGATCGATCCGGGAGGCGCCGACTGCGCGAACTTTACGCAGAACGCCTTCGGTATCCCAGTCGCAGCGACGCTGGGCAACGGAGCGGCTGTTCCAACGGCCGCGGTTCCCAATTTGTGGGTGGCGTGCGGAAACAATCCGGATCCACTCCGCACGAATTTCCCGGGCGTGAGCAACGTCACGGTTTTGCAGAACATGGCAAACTCGACCTACAACGCGCTGCAGGTTTCAGCTCAGCGCACTGTCGGCGCCTTGACGCTCAGCTTCGCTTACACCTACAGCCACTCGATCGACGATTCGTCGGATCGCTTCGACAACGCGTTCGTCAATGCCTACGACGTGGCCGCGAATCGCGCTTCCTCGGACTTCGATCAGCGGCATAGCGCGTCGATCAGCTATGTGTACGCGCTGCCGTTCTTCAAGTCGCCTGGAAAAATGCGCACGATCCTCGGCGGATGGCAGGTCTCGGGCATCACCGTCGCCCAGACCGGCACGCCATTCAGCGTGACGGACGGCACAACCTACGGAGACAACGCCGGCGTTGGTAACGGCGTTGGCACCGGCGCGCGTCCCGACCTGGTTGGCGATCCGAGCGCGATTGGCGCCACCAACATTCCGACCGAACGAGGACCGCTCGTTCTCAATCCCGGCGCGTATGCGCTTCCTACGGGTCTCACTTTCGGCAACGTGGGCCGCAACACCGTCTACTTGCCAGGCCGTCTGAACTTCGACTTCGGCACCTTCAAGCGCTTCGCGATCACCGAAAGGACCGGCGTCGAGTTCAAGTGGGAGAACTTCAACTTCTTCAACCACACGCAGTATGGCGGACAAGGAAACAGCTCGGCCAACGCTGCGATGGACACGGATGACCCGGCCGCAAACCTGGCGACATCGGGTTTCGGTCATATCACCGTAACGCACGCACCGCGCATCATGCAGTTCGGTCTGCGGCTCTACTTCTAGTAACGCCTTCCAGGTCGTTCATAACGACCTGAAGCCAACCGGGCGGCGCTTTTTTCGGAAAGCGCCGCCCTATTTTTTTTGTATACTCGCTGCGTTCTCGTTGGGCCAAAGGAGAGTGTAAAACGCCATGAAGCGACGCACTTTTATTGAGACTTCTCTCGCCACTGCAGCTATCGCCGCCGCGCCACGTGTACTGTTGGGCGGCGTTCCTGGAGTGCCGCATCATATTCAGCCGATCGGGCTACAGCTTTATACCGTGCGCAATCTGATGAAGACGGACTTCGACGGGACGATCGCCGGCGTTGCGAAAGTCGGCTACAAGGAAGTCGAGTTTGCCGGGTACGACGGCAAGACGCCGAAGGAAGTGCGCGCTGTGCTCGATCAGAACGGGCTGACGGCGCCGTCGGCACACATTCCATACGAGCAGATCGAGAATAAATGGCTGGAAACGCTGGAAGCGGCGCATGTCGTGGGCCACACCTACCTCGTTTGCCCGTGGTTCGAGGTGAATCAGCGTACCGCCGACGGATACAAGAAAGCCGTCGAGCTATTTAACAAAGCCGGAGAGGCGAGCCAGAAAGCCGGGATTCAGTTCGCTTATCACAATCATGGATTTGAGTTTGAGAAGACGGAAGGGTTGGGCGACACGCTGCCGCTCGACTATTTTTTGACGAAGACCGATCCGAAGCTCGTGAAGTTTGAGATGGATTTGTGCTGGGTGACGGTCGCCGGACAGGACCCGGTTGCGTACTTCAACAAATATCCGGGGCGATTCCCGCTCGTGCACGTCAAGGATTGGTCGAAGGAAGGGGAGGCGAATCCGGAGTATAAGGTGGCGGTCGGCCATGCGGTCGCGAACGGCCATCTCGCGAACGTCGGCGAGGGATCGATCGATTTCAAGCGGATTTTCGAGCATTCAGGCAAGGCGGGGATCAAGCACTACTTCGTCGAGAACGATGAGGCGAAGGGGCTGGATGATATCCGGGTGAGCTACAACTATTTGTCGAAGCTGGAAGCGTAGTTTTCCGAATTGCTTTTCCGGGAGGTGCGGAGTTTCGCGCCTCCCTTTTTTTGTGCTCAGGCTCTTGTGCCCACCGGATCGCGCTTCTCCATCTGCACGATCGGCAGGACTTCTCCATTGTCGAGCGGCACATCCATCCGTTTAACTGGCACGTAGCCTTTCACGCTGAATAGTTTCACGCCGGTCAGAGTCGCTCCCATTTCGAATCGCGAGAATCCGGCAGCGCGGGCGGCCGATTCGCAGGCGTCGAGGATCAGCGTTCCGACGCCCTGGCGCGCCCAGGCTGGATGAACGAAAAACGCCCGGATTTTTGCGGCGTCGCGCGCAGGGTCGAGCAGCGAGTCTTCGCGTCCACTCCATTGGTCGCCGCCGAAGAGGGTTTTGCGTTTGCTCCAGCCGCCGCAACCGGCGATCGCCGGCCTAGCGCCGTCGGCGCCGCGCGCATCGGACGCGTCCGCGACAAGATACGTGCCGTCGGCGATGAGTTGGCTGTCGACGCCGAAAACGGTGCGCAACGCGGCTTCCCGTTGCTTTTCGGCGTAGTCGAGCGCCTGCAACTGGCGCACTGAGGCTTCGATCAACGCGCGCAGAACAGGCACCTCGTCGTAAGTCGCCGGTCGAATTCGAATGCCCATTGCCGGGAAACCCTTTCGCGACTACGGCGTCCATAGTAAAGGGCTTTGTCGCTCGTCTTGCGGTCTTTTTACAGCTTGGAAAATCTCGGACCGGTCGCTAGCATAGCTCTCGCTTGCCGCGACGCTTTCAAATTCCCGCGAAGGTGCATATGAAGCTCACCCGGTTGCTCTGTAATTCCGTGCTGGCACTCTTGTTCTGTGGGGCTGCGCGCGCGCAATCTTCCAATGAACCTTCGCTTCCGTATTCGCCGAGCCTCAATCTCGAATCTATCGATAAGTCGATCGATCCCTGCGTGAACTTGTATCAATACTCGTGCGGACGCTGGCAGAAAGACAATCCGATTCCGCCCGACCAAACATCTTGGAGCGTTTACGGCAAACTGTACGAAGACAATCTGAATTTTCTGCACGGAATCCTGGAGCAGGCGGCTGCGCCCGGTAGCCAGCGGGACGCCGTTACTCAGAAGATCGGTGATTTTTACGCCGCCTGCGTCGACGAGACTGCGATTGAGACTCGCGGGATCGACCCAATCAGGCCGGACCTCGAGCGCATCGCCGCCTTGAAAAGGACGCATGACCTCGCTCCGCTGCTCGCGACTTTCCACACAACAATTGGCAGCCGCTCGTTGATGTTTGTCGGCGGCGCCGACCAGGATCCAGACAATTCGGCGCAAGTGATTGCATCACTCGACCAGGGTGGCATTGGCTTGCCCGAGCGCGACTACTACACGAAAGACGATGCAAAATCGAAAGAGATCCGCGAACGCTACGTCCAGCACATCCAAAAGATTTTCGAACTGCTGGGTGACAATCCCGACACCGCAAAAGCTAACGCGCAGATCGTGATGAAGATAGAGACGTCACTCGCGAAGGCGTCGTTGACGGAGGTCGAGCGTCGTGATCCGTACAAACTCAAAAACAAGATGGACCTCGCGAGCCTGAAAAAGCTAACTCCAAATTTTGACTGGGACGCCTACTACGCCGACCGTCACTATCCATCTTTGGCGATCCTCAATGTTCAGTCGCCCTCGTTCTTCAAACAGCTGAACTCTGATCTGAAGAGTGAATCCCTCGACCACTGGAAGACATATCTCCGCTTCCATGTCGCCGACTCGGTGTCGCCATTCCTCTCGGCGAAATTTGTCGACGAGAATTTCGATTTTTACCGCAAGTACTTGCGCGGAGCCTCCGAGATGCAGCCGCGCTGGAAGCGTTGCGTCCAGTACACCGACCGCAACCTGGGTGAGGCACTCGGTCAAGCCTACGTGCGGAAAGTCTTTTCGCCGGAACTCAAGCAGAGCACACTCGAAATGGTCCAGCGCATCGAAACCGCAATGGAGCTGCGCATCCGCAATCTCGACTGGATGAGCCCGGAAACAAAAAAGCAAGCTCTGGTGAAGCTCCACGGCATTCGCAACAAGATCGGCTATCCCGATAAATGGCGCGACTACAGTTCCGTCGCGATTACGCGCGAAGATTTCGCCGGCAACATCCGCCACGCGGTCGCGTTCGAACAGCAGCGCCAGATCGCCAAAATCGGCAAGCCCGTCGATCGAGGCGAGTGGGATATGAGTCCGCCCACCGTCGATGCCGATTACAATCCTCAAATGAACGACATCAACTTCCCCGCTGGCGTGCTCCAGCCACCTCTGTACGACGCAAAGATGGACGACGCGCCGAACTACGGCGACACCGGCGGCACGGTCGGCCACGAATTGACGCACGCTTTCGACGATGAGGGCAGCCAGTTCGACGCCAACGGCAACCTGAAAAATTGGTGGACGAACACCGATCGCGAAAAATTCGATGAGCGAACGAAGTGTGTCAGCGACCAATATTCCGGCTACGTGAGCGTCGACGACGTGCACATCAACGGCAGACTGACGATGGGCGAAGACGTCGCTGATCTTGGCGGCGAAATTCTCGCGTACATCGCTTGGAAAGCGGCGACGGCGGACAAGGATCTCAAGCCCATCGATGGACTGACTCCAGAGCAACGCTTCTTCATCGGCTACGCGCAATGGGCTTGCGCGAACGAACGCCCCGAGGATTTGCGTTTGCGCGCTCAGGTCGATCCACATTCACCCGCGCAATACCGCATCAACGGCGTCGTCGTGAATATGCCGGAATTCGCGGAGGCGTTTCACTGCAAGGCCGGGCAGCCGATGGTGAAGCCGAGCGAGAAAGTCTGCAAAGTCTGGTAGCGGCTCGCAACCGTTCCGCGTCACTTCGGGCTGAAGTTCAATCGCTAGGCTTGGCGTTCAGGAACTGGCGGGCACCCGGGGAATTCGTGCACCGACGTATTCCCGATATATTGCAAATCCGCGATCCCGATCTTGCTCGTGTAAAATCCGTCGCAAGTCATATTGCGAAGCGCCGCGAAAAACGCAATTCCCTGCTTCAGCTCCGGCCTCGCCTTTCCGTTTTTGCGATACGCGATCAGATCGAGAGTCGTCTTGCGCTGCTCCGGCGTGCACTCCATATAAACCTTGCCGAATTCATCGAGGCAGTGGTTATCGAGCCACATCAACCCGCCGCCAAACTGCGTCTGATACTCCACGTTCTCGCTGGTGATCAGATCGATGAACTCCGGCGCCCCCGCTTCGACGGCGCCACCGGACTTCTCATCTTTCGGAATGATCGTGTCGCATAGCGAAACCAGCGTCTCGTACTGACGCGCCGGGAAAAACTTCGGCGCATACTTCCCCGCCGCCGCAGCTTTTTCTTTCTGTACCAGCGCGTGCGCGAATTCCGCCGCCTGCTCCGGGATCATCGTCAACACCGATCCCGCCGTCGCGCCCACAGCCAACGATCGCAAAACGTCTCGTCGCGAAATTCCGATCTTCGCCATCAGATGTTTCCCTTCCCGGCTTCGCTCAACAGATACTCCGAAGCGCGCCACGACAGCGCCATGATCGTCAACGTTGGATTCTTGTCGGGATTCGTCACCAGCGGCGCGCCATCGGTCACGAAGACATTCTTCACATCGTGCGTCTGGCAATATCCGTTCAACACCGAATTCTTCGGATCGGCTCCCATCCGAGCCGTGCCAACTTCGTGGATGATTTTCCCGCCGGCCGCGATTCCGTACGCCTGGGGCCCGTCGATTGGCTGCTTCGTCAGGTACGTTCCGCCCGCCATCTCGACGATGGAGCGGAATGTTTCCTGCATGTCCTTCGCCTGGCGCAATTCGTAGTCCGACCACTTGAAGTGGAATCGCAAGACCGGAATACCGTACTCGTCGACAACGTTCGGATCGATCTCGCAATACGTATCCGGATTCGGAATCATCTCGCCGCGCCCAGAGAACCCGATCGTCGTTCCATAATTCTTGCGCGCTCTTCGCTTCAGGTCGACGCCGTAGCCTTCTTCCAGGTGGTTCATTCCGTTGAATATTCCGCAGCCGGGCAACTCGCGCCCGCCGCCGAATTCGATGTGATATCCGCGCGGGAAATCATTCTGGCGGTCAAACTTCCACCACGGCATGTACATGTGCATGCCGCCTGTGCCGTCGTGGTTGTGCGGCGTCATATTTTCGAGCTGCGGAAAGTACCCCTCGCCGTCGCTGCCGACCGAGTCCGTAAGGTATTTGCCCACCGTGCCCGACGAATTCGCCAATCCATCCGGGAACGACGCCGATTTCGAATTCAGCAGCAGTCGTGCCGACTCACAAGCGCTCGCCGCCAAAACAACCGCACGCGCATTCACGCGCTTCTCGGTTCGCGTCGCTTTGTCGATGTATGAAACGCCGGTCGCCTTGCCGTCCGGCCCGACCAAAACCTCGCGCGCCATCGCTCCGGTGATCAACGTCAGCTTGCCTGTCGCCATCGCCGGCGGAATCAGCACCTGGCTCGAACTGAAATTCGACGCCGTCGTGCAGCCGCGCCCGCACTGGCCACAATAATGGCAAGGCAGTCGCCCGTTTACCGACTTCGTCAAAATCGCCAGCCGCGCCGGGATACAAGTGATGTTGAGCCTGTCGCACGCTTTCTTGACGATCAGCTCGGTACAACGCGGTTTCGGCGGCGGCAAAAACACGCCGTCTGGCGCGCTCGAGACGTTTTCTTTCGTCCCGAATACGCCGATGTACCCTTCCACTTTGTCGTAATACGGCGCGATGTCGTCATACGAAATCGGCCAGTCCGAACCGAGCCCATCTCGCGTGTACGACCGAAAATCGATCGGCGCAAATCGCAACGCGATGCGGCCCCAGTGATTCGTCCGCCCGCCCACGATCCGCGATCGAAACCAATGAAAATCCGAGCCCGGCGCCGATGTGTACGGCTCGCCCTGGATGTCCCACGATCCGTTCGGCGCGAGAAACTCGCCGAAATCTTGCGCCTGACGCCCGCCGACACCGATTCCGCGATGCGCCAGTTCGTACGGCCACACAAACATCTTGTAGTCTTTTTCCGGATGAACTTCCGGGCCCGCCTCGAGCAGCGCGACGTTCATGCCGCCCTCGGTCAGGATTTTTGCCGCCATGCCGCCGCCGGCGCCCGACCCCACCACAATCACGTCGTACGTCTTCGGCGAACGAATCACTTGCGCCATCAAGCCGCTCCCTTTTCCAGGAATCGCAACCCCATCACAGTTTGAACTCAGCCAGCGAGAATCTCCGTCCGCACATTCTTCAGCACATACATCGCGCGCTCGACTCCCACCGCTCCCGGCAGAATCGGATCCTCATTCTCGATGCTAAGCATCCCGTCATAACCGATGTCCATGTACGCTTGCACAATCGCCTTCCATTGTCCCGCGCCATGTCCATAACCAACCGCCCGGAACGTCTCCGACGCTTCCGCCAGATCCGCCTTCTCCGAAGCGAAGTTCAGCACACCATACTTCGCCACGTTCTCTGGGAAAAAAACCGTATCCTTCATGTGCGCGTGATAAATCGCGCCCTGCTTTCCGAGCAAGCGAATCACTTCCACCGGATCGCACCCCTGCCAAAACAAATGACTCAGATCGTTGTTCGCGCCGATCTCTTCGCCCACCGCCTCGCGCAATTTCAACAGCGTCCGCGGATTGTAGACGACAAAATTCGGATGCATCTCCAGCGCAATCCGGTGTATCCCATGATCGCGGGCAAATTTCACCGCTTCCTTCCAATACGGAATCACCTTTTCTTTCCACTGCCAGTCCAACATTTGCCCGTACTCAGGCGGCCAGCGATACGTAATCCAGTTCGGCTGCGAATCGGTCGGCGTACCCGCCGGGCACCCCGAAAACGTGACGATCGTTTTCACATCCAGAATCTGCGCCAGTTGCACCGTCTTCCGGAAGCTCTCCGCATCTTTCGCCGCGTGCGCCTTGTCGGGATGCACCGCATTCCCGTGACAGCTCAGCGTCATCACGCGAATGCCCTTGTCCTCAAACTTCTTCTGCCACGCTTTCGCCTTCGCCTTATCGGCGATTAGCTCATCGAGCGGGCAATGCGGATTGTTCGGATATCCACCGGTGCCGATCTCCATCGCTTCGACGCCGAGCGCGCTGAGCACATCGAGCATCTGATCGAGTGACAAGTTGTCGTACACAGGATCGAACACGCCGATCGGAATCTTTTTCTTCGCGCCGCTGCTCTGCCCAAGCCCCGCACTCGAACCTTCAGTACTCATCGACGCGCCCCCAAAACCCGGAATGCCCGCCGCGCCCGACTCGCGCGATGCCGCAGACGCGATCCCCGGCATCGCTGCAGCCGCCAGGAACCCGCCTCCGGTAGCCGCCAAAAATTTCCGCCGGTCGATGTTCGATTCGTTGCGCTCGCTATCCTTCAAGGTCGCCTCCGCGGCACCACAAATATTGAATCGTATGAACGGCGGCATTATATACGCGCGTTTTGCACGACGGGAAATTTTCCGTTTCGTTTTTCAGAATTTGAGACCAGCGGCAAGAAAGGAATGAGTGTAGAAGTGAACGAGAGAGGTGAAGAATCCGGGTTGGCGATCAGCCCACTCGCCGCGGCTGAATCGCAGTCAACGCCGGAATCGATCTCGGCGCTACCAACACCCGCGCGGGCGGCTGCTTTTTAGTCTGGATCGCATCCACGATCATCTCGATCGCCTGCCCCGTATTCGGCGGCACAAACACCGTCGCCGCAAGCTGTCCCGTTCGGACCCAGGCCTGCCCCGTATTCGGCAACCCGTCGCACCCAATGAACGGCAGCTTCAGCCACCGATCGCGATCCATCTCGTTCGGCAATTCCTGAAACGCTTTGCGAGCGCCCATCGCCATCGAATCATCCTGCGCCGCCACCGCATCGATTTGCGATTTCTGCGATGTCGTCAGTTTCAGCCAAGACCGGACCGCGCGCAGCGCGCTCTCTTCCGTCCACTGTGCCTTCAACAAGGTCGCCTGGATATTTGCAGGCTTCGTCTCCTGCATTCCCGCAGTCCGCTCTTTCGCCGCCGAATTTTCCGACGGTCCCTGCACATAAATCACCGACCCGCCCTTCGGCAGCAGCGCAGCCAGTTGCCGTCCCTGCAACCGCCCAATCTCCACGTGATCCGACGTCACGCCAAACATCGGCGCATTGGTCAGCCTGCGCAACTCGTCGAGGTACGACGCGTCGCGATTCAGCACCGCCCAGCCGATTCCCGCAGTCGCAGCCGCCCGCGCCACCTGCGGCAACGCCGTTCCTCCGACCGGTTCGAACACCACCGCATCCGGCCGCTGCTCCGCCGGCGCCTGCACCACTTTCAAAATCTGCGTGCTCTGATTGATCGCGTCGTTGTCGGCGTAAATGATTTCGACGGTCACGCCTAGCCGATTCGCCGCCTGTTCCGCGGATTGGGCCTGCTCAATCTGGTAGTCGTTATCGTTGGTCGTCAGAGAGACGACAATGCGTAGTTTTTTCGCCATATCGCTCGGGTCGAGCCGTCAGAAATCTTTCTCAAGCTATACATTACAACGGACCTCCGACCCCGATTGCAAATCCTTTGCTTGGCGTGCGCCCCCAATAACGACTCCGCGGAGACGTATCCACCTTTCAACACACGGTGAGCGAGCGTCTAACGGCCACCGCTCGTCTTCCGCAGCATAGACTCGGAAATCGGATTAGGAAGGGGGAAGAAGGTGAAAATGGTAGCCCGGACGGGAGTCGAACCCGTAATCTTCACCTTGAGAGGGTGACGAGTTAACCGGTTACTCTACCGGGCCACGCGCAACAGTTTATCGTGTTCGGCCAACTTGAGCAATCAACCACGACTCTCTGCTGCTCGACTGACCCCTGTTTTCGTGGTACTCCCGTTAGGTATTTTGATCGCTGGCGAATGACTCAATTCCGGTTCTCGAAGGACCCTTCGACATGGGAGCCAACTGGCCGACCAACTTGCTCCGACGAGCATCGCAATCGTCGCGATGCTCGTCGGAGCGGTCAAATCTGAATGCCAAACGTTGGCACCCGTTGATATGTCCGCATTCGGGAAAGATCGACCGCTCCAAGCGACCTTCACTCAAGTCACTACCTCCGAGTGCAAGGGCGCGGCTTATTTCAAAAACGGTCAGACTGGCTACGACGGACTGTCGTACGACATTCAGGTTTCTGCGAGTCTAATCTTTAAGAATCGGTCTTCTGAGACTGTCCTGCTCTATAAGAAATTCGATCCGGCATCGACCGAGCGAGTCGGGACCTCCGTGGCGAACCTTTTGTCTGGAAAATTCGTGACCGGCTTTGATGTCGACCGCACGATCACTAGCACCGAGCCTGCGAAGGTCTCGATCGAAGACTTTCTGATTCTGCAACCAGGGAAAGAATACGCAAGCAGCGCTCAGGCAACTGTGTATGCTTCGACGGATCCGCACAAACCGCTTCATGCCCCCGGGCGATACTGGGTGCAGATGGGAATTGATGCGCGGCCCGATGACTTTTATTTCAATAATTCCAAACAAGCGTTTCAGCGCAAATGGCTGTCTCGCGGGAAAGTGGTAAATTTCATTTTGTCCGAGCCCTTTTCGGTGGATATTACATTCGACCCCAAAGCCCCGGCCTGTGAGCGATCAGCTTTTCGTTAATTCCGTTACCGCGCGATGCGCCTGGTCGATCGCCTCATTCGTATAGGCGTTCGCCCCCGCATCTGAATTCGCGATCGCAATTTTTCCAAATGGCTTCCGCCCGATCACCCACGGCTTCTCTTCTTCCGTCCACTCCGGATCGAACAAATAGTTCGGCGTATACGCGTATCCATGCGCCCAGCGATTCACCGTGATCCCTTCGATGTCGCGCGCCGGATCGAATCCCGCGCTGCCCAACATCCGCCCGAGTTGATCGCGAACGTTACTTTCGAACGTCGCAAAAGGCGTACCCATCAGCTCCCCGCGCCCCGCCCGATACTGATCGCGCATCGGCAGCCCTGGCCGGCACGGCGTCCGCAACATAAACAAAACCATCGGCTGCTCCGGATCGCTCGGAAACGTGTACTGCCCGATGCTCACCGGAAAATCCATCGCCGTATAGGTGTGATACCCGCCCGGCGCAACAATCTGGTGCACGCCCAGCTTCGAAAACGAAGTCCAGTTCCGCAACGCAACATGCGTATACACCAGCGGCGTCTTCACCAGATACGCCATCGCATCCTTCTGCTTCTCCGGCAGCTCCGGGCAGATGTAAGGAATCATCATGTTGTAGCAGGCCAGCACACAGTTCTTCGCCCGCACCGACTGCAGCACTCCACCCCTTGAATATGTAATCTCGACTTCTTTCTCGCCGCCGCCCGTACCACTACCCGCGCCACCACTCGCCGCCACATGCGTCACATGCACCGCCGTGCTGTTCAATCGCAATCGCACGCTCGCATCTTTCTGATCCAGCTTGCTGTAATCCGCCCGCGCCGTAACCACATCCTCCATCGTGCTTCCCGGCATCGCCCCCGGAATCAACGCCCGCACCAGCAGCCGCGCCACCGACGCATTCCCATCCGGAAAATGAAAAATGTACGGCTCTTCCTTCTCCAGTTCCGGCAGCCCTAGTCCCTGAAATCCCGCATACAAAAACGATTCGTAGTCATCCGGAGAGCCGTAGCAACTCAGCGCCGACACCGCGTCAATCCCCACTCCATACAAATCATGCGGAAACGTCTGAAAAAACTTCAACGCCTCCGGTGTCACTTTGCAAAACTTCGTTAGATAATCCGCATAGCTGATCGACCCAAGCTTCCGCTGCTTCTGCTCGGCCGAAAGCCCGTCCATGTAATCGACTTTTTCCGTATAAACGCGCGCGATGTCGCGTCGCGCCGCGTCCGAAAGCGGCGCCTTCGCCAAAAACTCCGGCCACGGCGTCGTATTGAATCCAGTCAGCAGCCGGTCTTCGCCAAATGTCTCTTTATCAAAAAACGCCGCCGTCCCCAATTTCGTATAAAGTTTCTGGTCGTACGCCTTGTAAAACCGTTCGACGTCGATCCCAATCTCCGCAATCAACTGCTTCGCCACTGCGCTGTACAATCCCGGGCTCTCGATCGACTGCGTCCCGCCATAACTCAGCAGCATCCGCCCACCAGCCGTAAACTCATTCCGCTTCGCATGACCGCCAAAATCGTCGTGATTATCGAGAATTAAAATCCGCGCGCCGTTCCCCGCCACCTCCCGAAAAAAATACGCTGCCGCCAGCCCGCTGATCCCGCCGCCAACGACAACGAGGTCGTGCGTCTCATCAACTTTCGTCGCCGGCCCGCCCGCATCCCACTTCTTCCCATCGCGCAGCCCATGCGCATACGTATACGACCCATCATGATTCCCGCGCATCCCCGTCAGCGCCGGCGGGTAATATCCCGCCGCGTCGGCCGCCCCGTCGCCACCGTTAGCGCCAGACCTGCCTGAAGTGACTTTCCGCGCGCCATCGACTCCGTCAGCGTCAACTACACCCGCCGCGAGCAGCGTCTCCCCAGCCAACGCTCCGCCAACCCCAACCGCGACGCCATTCAAAAAATCGCGCCGCGAAATCGGGCACTTCATGCCCAATTCTCGATCCTTCTTTTCTTCGCTCATCGACCGACCTACGGAAGGAACCAACGCCAGCGACATTCTACGACCGATCCGACTCCTATGACATCCCAACCAAACTCAACCCAAATCGCCTTGAATAACCGACCATCGCCGTAAACCTATATGGAGTGCGGTGCCGCCGCGCCGCTTTTGAGATCGCCCTCAACCGACCAAATCCGCCAACCACTGCACAACAATCGATCACCGCTCCTTATCTTTCTTCCCTTTCAACTTTCAACAGTCGACTGTCGACTTCTTCTTCCCCTCACCCCGGCGGCCACCCAAACTCCCTGCCCCCCAACAAATGCAAATGCAAATGAAACACCGTCTGCCCCGCCCCACTTCCACTATTCACCACCGTCCGATACCCATTCGTGAGCTTCAACTTCCGCGCCAGGTCCGCCGCGACCAGGTGAATCTTCCCAATCACCGCCGCATCCTCAGCCCTCGCCTCGCTCAACGATGCAAAATGCTTCCGCGGAATTATCAAAATATGCGTCGGCGCCTGCGGCCCAATATCTTCGAACGCAAACACATCCTCATCCTCATACACAACCTTCGACGGAATCTTCTTCTCCGCAATTTTGCAAAACAGACAATCCGCGCTCATCAGTTCTCCCCCGCCGACCCGTTATCCACGCGAAAAATCAGCGGCTTCACGCCCTCGCGCGCGTGCAACTCCTCGCTCATCTTTTTCGCCGCATCCTCGCCCGAAATCTTCCCCACATGCACGCGATAAAACGATCCGCTCTTCGCCGATTCAAACGATTGCATCGCCACCGCTGGATAGTCCGCGCTTAATCGCCGCACCAGGCGCTCCGCATTCGCCTTGTCCTTGAACGCTCCAACCTGGATCGTAAACGTCCCGTCATTCGGATCGATCGCCGACAAAATCTCCAGTTGCACCGTCACCACGCCCGGCCCGATCGACTCGATCTGCTTCGCCGCCGCGTACGACAAATCAATAATCCGGTTGTCCACAAACGGCCCGCGATCCGTAATCCGCACCGTTGTCGACTTCCCGTTCGTCATGTTCGTCACCCGCACCATCGTGTTGAACGGCAGGGTCCGATGCGCCGCCGTGAACTTATACATGTCATACGTTTCGCCATTCGAAGCCTGCCGTCCATGAAACGGCGCCCCATACCATGAAGCTTTCCCTTCTTCGTAAACATTCCCGCCTTCATGGGGTTTCGGCGCAGCAGCCGCAGGTGAAGACGCCGCCGGGCGATTCCCCGGCTCAGCCGGGGGCGCAGGCTCTGGCGTCGTATTCGTCACAGGCGGAGCCGCGGCAACCGGCTGTCGCCCGCCGCACCCGGTCACGAAAATCGCCACGCAGCACAGCAACGCCGCCAGCGACAGCGTCAACCATCGCCCGAGCAACCGACCGCTCAATTGAAGTGAAGGAATCTCTACCGCGCGTTCGACCATCACGATCGAGCCGCGCTCACGAGTGCGGATTTCCCTGCGGGGGTGAAGTTTGCGTCGAAGGCGAAGACGGACTCCGCCGCGCCATGCGCGCCTCTAACTTCTGCGCAAACTGATCGAGCTTCCCTGACACATCGCGCAAAAACGACGCCGTCCGCTTCTCCGTCTCCGGCGCCAATTCCTCATCCACGTACCGCCGCAACCGTTCCATCTCAGCATCAATCCGACGCCCAATCTCTTCAAAATTATCCATGCGAAAGGCCCATCCCGTAGAGGCACACATGCCGTGCCCGTCTTAAAAGTCTCAGAGCGCGCGGAGATATCGCCCATTCAAAACTAGGCTGGATTCCCCCCGCCTGTCCACCCTTTTCTCCCCGGCCTAACGTCGCTCCTGCGCCCTATATGCAACATGTCAAGAGACATGTCATCCTGGGCGAAGCGAAGGATCTCAGCCTTTTGGACCATCGACATTGCAACCGTAGAGGCACCGCCCGCGTCTGAGTCCATGACCCTCTCGCACGCACCACGCGAACCGAACCCAATCGAATGCGAACTCTCACCACTCTGGCGCTGTTCCTGTCTCTCACCACCATTTGCGTCGCCCAAGAGCCCCAGCCGCCCGCCGCCCAACCACCCGACGTCAAACTCACCGTCCGCTCCAATCTCGTCATGGTCCCCGTCTTCGTCACCGGCGGCGACGGCAACGTTGTCTTTGGCCTTAGCGCCGAAGATTTCTTCCTCAAAGATAACGGCGCTCCACAAGACATCCGCATCGAAGACGACACCGACGCCCAGCCGCTCGCACTCGCCATCGTTGTCGAAACCGGCGGCAACGGCTCGCGCCATCTCGACGACTACCGCGCACTCGGCCCTATCCTCGACGCCCTCATCGGCAACGTCGAACACAACGTCACCATCATCGCCTTCGACCGCACACCGCACATCATCCAGCCCTTCACCTCCAACACCGATGAAGCTTCCGCACAACTCGCCAATCTGAAAGAGGGCAACGGCGGCGCCTCCATCCTCGATGCCGTATCCTTCGCCGTCGACCAACTCCGCACCCAGCCGCCCACCTATCGCCGCGCTATCCTCTTACTCAGCGAAACCATCGACCAGGGCAGCGAAACCACTCTCGACGACGCTGTCCACCTTCTCAGCGACACCAACACTTCCTTCTACAGCTTCGCCTTTAACAGCACCCACTCCGCAGTCGCTCACGAAGCCTCAAAGTTCGACAGCAAAACTCCCAATCCCGCTCACGGCTGCTTCAGCAAAAAAGGCGCCGAAGCCGAATACGAAGGCCACTACAGCAAGCAAGTGCTCGACTGCATCAGCCAGCTCGCCCCGCCGCTGCGCCTCGCCACCATGGCCTTCATCGCCGCCCGCGGCTCACTGAAAGACAAAACCGCCGAAACCGTCGCAGACCTCGCCGGCGGCCGCTACTTCCCCTTCAAAAACGAAAAAGACCTGAAAGCCGCGCTCATCAAACTCTCCAACGACGTCCCCAACTACTACGTCCTCAGTTTCCGTCCCACCACTCCCACTCCCGGTATCCACGCACTCCAGGTCGGCACCCTCCATCGCGGCCCCTACAACATGAACGCCCGACGCGAATACTGGATCGACGACGACCAATCGAAGTCCGACGCGCCGTCGATTTCCCCCACACCGTCGAGCTCCGCCGCGCCTTCCAACTAATCAAAACAACAACCGAGTCTGATCCATCGCACCCTGTACCCGCGATCGCTTCCCGGATCGCGGGGTTTAGATTCAACACCACCCAACTCAATGCGACGATCACCGCATTGTCATCCCGACCGAAGCAAGCCGACTCCTTTTCTTTCGTTTTCGCTCCTGCGAACGCGTCAGATTGCGCAGTGGAGGGATGCCGGCTTGATCGCAACTCGCGCGCGACTCGATGAGATGACCGCCGCACACACGCTACCCACGATCCAACGCACGCACCTGTCATCCTGAGCGAAGCGAAGGATCTCAGACGTAATCCCAACCGCAAACTCTTCGCCGTCCGCCCCAACTCCCACTCAGTTTGTATTTTGGAAATCCCGCCGCAGGACTACCGCAAAATCGCGTTCGAAATCTTCAACCAATACTGCTGGTTTGTGAGGACCGTATACATCACAAACGTCTGCGCCACCACAAACGCCGGAAGCGCGTACTTATACACGACGTGAACGCGTCGGTTGACAATCCAGTCGCGGACCACTCCCAGAAAAATCAGGGAATCCACTCCTGCATAAAACACAGGGTCTGGAATGAAAGGAAATCGTCCCCAGGCCGCCGCAGTCAGCGCACACGAAGCGATCATAACCAATCGACGGTGATATTCCGGTTTCTTTCGCCAATAAATCGCCAAAGCGAACGTAGCCGTAAAACAGGCGATGTCGAGAAACGGCACAAGCATAAACCCTGCCGCACCCGGATCATGATTCACCACCTTGATCCGGTTCATCGTGATCGCCGTCGATATTCCCAATACCGGAATCACTACGCCGAGCCCAACTCCAAACCAGCCTGCCGTGCGATGCAGCCGCACGTTGTGTGTCCGCACCAGCACCGACTGGAAAATAAAAAACGCCAGCCATCCATAAAACACGAAAGCGTGAATGTAAAGAATCGTCGGCGGCGCTGTCTTTGGGTGGATGATCCGAGGACCCATCGTCAGGCTGAAGCCCCACACAACGATCGCCGTCATCAACAACGACATCGCAAAATAAAAACAGTTATCCCACAGCCCCGCGCGCTTCGTCTTAGCGGCACGTCCTGCAATCGCACCCGTCTGTATTCCGACCTGTTGTGGCGAGGCTGCCGACATTAATTGTGCGCATCCTACATCACTCCGCCCAGGCGTGACCACCGTTCTCATATGGAGTGCGGCGTTCCAGCGCCGCTTTTGAGATCGCTCAACACGGTCAACCTCCCGATCGCCGCGCCTTCGCCCGCCAGCGGTCGGTATTTTTTCTTCCCTTTCGACTTTCAACTGTCGACTGTCGACTTCCGGTATCATAGACCGCTGCATTCACGCGCGAGGAACAACAGTTGCCTCTCCCCTATCAATGGCAGTACCGCCTCGACCGCTGGAAAAACTCCATGCGCGGCCTCTTCGGCGGCGGCAATCAAAATCCGCGCCCTCAGATCTGTCCCGCGTGCGGCTCCCTCGTCGGCATCAATGCCACACGCTGTCACAACTGCGGCACCAATCTCCGCTTCTCGATGGCCAAGGTCAGCAAAGGCCTCTCCGAACTTTTCGGCGGCCACGCTCCCGTCACCACCGGCCTCCTCGTCCTCAACGTCATCATGTTCGCCGTCGAATTCATGGCTATGGCCGCGCACGGCCAGGCCGGCGGCCTCGCAATTCTCTGGGGCATGGGCGGCGAATCCGCTTACCGACTCGGCGCCAGCTTCCCCTTCTCCATCTTCGTCATGCACGAGTGGTATCGCCTCATCACCGCCACCTTTCTCCACGGCGGCCTCATCCACATCGGCTTCAACATGATGATCCTCATGGACATCGGCCCCGTCGTCGAGGAACTCTACGGCTCCGCGCGATTCTTCTTCCTCTACACGGTCACCGGCGCCGCCGGATTTTTCTTCAGCGCATTTTTCGGCGGCCGCGCCTCTCTCGGCGCTAGCGCCCCCATACTCGGACTCATCGGCCTCATGATCGCAGTCACCACCCGCCGTGACGGCGCACACATGCAGCAACTCCGTTCCCGCCTCATCTCCTGGGTCGTCTCCATCTTCGTCTTCGGCTTCCTCGTCCCCGGCGTCGACAATTGGGCCCACGGCGGCGGCCTCCTCTCCGGCTTCATCCTCGGCCGCATCGTCGCCGACCACGAACCTCGCACCCCCGCCGAGCTCCGTACCGCCCAGATTCTCGGCTGGATCACCGCCGTCCTCGTCGTCTCCTCCTTCGTCCTCATGTTCCTCCACTACAACGACCCCCTCCCCGGCTCCTGATCTCTCTGCCCACTGGGTGCCGCACCCTCAGCTTTTAGAGGGTGCGGGTTTAGACTCAACATCACCCACATCAATCCTCCTCACCACCCACCCCTCCTCACTCCCTCTCTTCCCTTTCAACTTTCAACGGTCGACTGTAAACTTGCTTCTCCCTCATGGAACCCCACTCCATCGTCGTCATCTCCCTCCACACCCCCAAAGAAAAAATCTGGGGCGAACTCCTCTCCTTCAACACCGCCGGCGTCACCATCCGCGGCATCGATCTCAACTCCTTCGACCATTTCATCCGCCAGATCAACGAGCCCGACTCCGAACGCGTCGGCGTCCCCACCCTCTTTTTCCCCATGACCCGCATTGAGCGCATGACCCTCGACGAGCCCAGCGGCTCCATCCCTTCCATGGACGAACTCTTCTCCCGCAAAGTCGGCCGCCGCCTCATCGACTATCTCGCTCAGTTCGCCTGAATCTGCGTTATCCTCCCATCACATGCAGCAACAACGACGACGGATCTTCACCGTACCCAACCAAATCACCCTGCTCCGTCTCGGCTTCCTTCCGATTTTCTTGACCCTCATCGCCTACCAGAGATATCGCTGGGCGCTCCTGGTCCTCGTCGTCGCCGGTCTCAGCGACGCCATCGACGGCCTCCTCGCCCGCAGGCTCAACCAACGTTCCTCTCTCGGCGCATACCTCGACCCCATCGCAGACAAACTCCTGCTCTCCTCATCCTTCATCATCCTCGCTTACAAAACACGCATCGCCTGGTGGACCACCATCATCGTCATCAGCCGCGACATCCTGATGCTCACCGTCGCCACCGTCATCATCCTGATCTCCGGCTATCGACCCTTCCCACCCAGCATCCTCGGCAAGCTCACCACATTCTTCGAAATCCTCTTGGTCTTCACTGTCGTCCTCACCGCCGCTTACCCCCAATTTCACTCGCGTCTTCTCCACAACACCCTCGTCGACATCGTCACCTTCTGCGCCGCCGCCTCCGCCCTCCACTACTCCTTCCTGGTCACACGTCACCACCCCCCAGCCCAAACCACCGCCAGCATCGAATAACTCCCTCTTCGTATTTTTCTGAATTTAGTTCGGTGGGTTTCTTTACTTCATTGCTTCTTTGCGTCTTTACTTCGCTCTTTTATCGCGCGCTCTCATATGCCTGACCCAACCACCAGAGCGCGTCCCTCAAATCATCTTCCGAATGAATCTCAAACGAATGCCACCGCTGCGCTTTGATATTCGTCCCCGTCCCCAACCTCAAATCCCGAGACGCCCGATCCGTCTGCGCCTCCGACATCGCCTTCATCTTGAAAATAATCCCATTCGCGGACCCAATTGCCCGCGTCACCGGCAGTGCCGCAAACACCGCCCCACTCCGGTAATACCCGAGCATCCCAAACATCGCCTTCGACGTAACACCCGGCCACGTCCGCACTTCCTCCCCCAGCATCGCGCACAAATACTTCATCTCATCGCTGATCCGCGCCATCTTCGGCCGCGGCCTCGACGCACCCGCAGCTCGCGCCTCACGCCCGGCACGAGACGCACCGCTCGCCTTGCCCTTCTGCTTCGTCCTCATCCGCTTGTTCTTGGAAGTTCCGCCCAAAACGCAGTGCCCCCGCTACTGCGCCGCAACCGGCATCTTCGCCGGCCCGCCCTGTGGAATGATCAGCTTCGGTTCCGTCACCGCTTGCACTGCTTCGATCGTCGTGTCCGGG
>Ga0206871_10026_pt1 | contig 36279 bp, 37 predicted proteins | sample Alteio_BWOrgCont_33_FD_152627 | JGI IMG/M metagenome (GOLD analysis project Ga0206871, IMG submission 152627) | Enriched cells from forest soil in Barre Woods Harvard Forest LTER site, Petersham, Massachusetts, United States -... | ecosystem: Environmental > Terrestrial > Soil > Temperate forest >...
TACATTGGCCCGCAGTTCGCCATGTTGCGCTATCCAGCGCCGGCGGATCTTCTGCTGAATCTTGGCAGCCGCATCGGCGAACGAGCGACTCCTGATATGAAGCTAGTCACGATTCGTCTGGATCCCATCAACGTAGCTCGCACCGCGCCCGCCGAAGTCGCATTAGTGGCCGATCTCAAGCTCGCCATCGTAGACCTGATTGCGGCCCTGCGCAGCATGGCGACCGAAGAGCATTTAAAACAGATCCGGGACGGGCGGACAGCCAAGACCCGCGAATACACGGCCACCATGAGGGAATTTCGTCAGACGGTTGGCCGGGATTCCGCAGGTCGTTCTACCATTACCATGGGGCGGCTCGGTGTTGAACTCGAAAGTGTGCTCGACAAGGACACCTGCTATGTTGTTGACGCCGACTCCGGAAAAACGATGGACACGTTGCTGTCATTCGGGGGAGCTGACAAACAGTACTTCGGGACGTCGCCCGCCGTGTTGGGATGGGGCATCCCGGCGGCGTTCGGCGTCAAGCTGGCTCACCCAGACTTGCCTGTCGTTTCGGTCGTCGGCGATGGCAGTTTCCTGTTCAGCGGGCCGCAGCCGCTATGGACGTTTGCGCGCTACAAGGCCCCCGTGACCCACATCGTGATCAACAACAGGAGCTACAACAACGAACGGAATCGGATCTGGAATGATGGAGGCAGGCAGTTCGCGACTGGTCGCGATATGGTCTGTTATTTGGGGGATCCCGACATTGATTACGCCAAAGTCGCCGCTGCGTTTGGCGTCGACGGCGAGGTTGTGACCGAGCCAGCGAAGCTGCGAGACGCGCTCGAACGTGCCAAGCGCGCGACCGCCGACGGTCGCCCCTATTTACTGGATGTCCATGTTCAGCGTGATGGCATTGGCGCATTATCGGAGTGGTATCCTGCGTATTCCGTTGCCGATTTGCGAAAGAGAAAGGTGTAACCGTGAGTCACCTTCCGGAAGGGCATTGGCGTCCATCCATTGAATCGGCCCGCAAATATCTGATCAAGATGGGCTGGGTCGCGGGGCTTTTCCTTGTCGCTTTTGCGAATGGCCGACTTTATGGGCAGGTCCCCGCGGCGGCTCCCGCTAATGGGTTGCCGGCTGGCGATGGCAGGGATCTTGTAGCAGTGGCCTGCAGTCAATGCCACGCCTTGAGAACGATCACGGCGCTGAGAGATGGGTCTGTGGGGTGGAAGATTTTGGTTGACGACATGATTCTCCGCGGGGCTCAGCTTGGGCCGCAGGAAGCGGCCACGGCTATTCAATACCTGGCTAGAAATTTCGGCCCGGCTGCCGGCCCTATGCAGGTCGGCAAGGGCGAAACGCAGCCCCTGCCCAGTGGACCCGGACAGGACTTGATCCAAACGCACTGCACTCTCTGTCACGACCTATCTAGAGTGACAGGCTCCAAGAGAAGCAAACAGGAGTGGAATTACACCGTAACCGGAATGATGTCAAAGGTCAGCGGTATGGCAACGCCCAAGGAAATCGAGACAATGTCATCTTATCTCGCGGCCCAATTTGGCAAGAACGCACAGTAGGTCGGGTGCGTCTCGCGCATCTTCAGGCCGAATTTCGACTCTCTAAAACGATCACTCCGCTGTCAGCACACACGAATGAGGTCGTTGAAGCAGCGCAGGGCGGCTATTTGGGTGCCGTGCCTTTGGGCGCGTCGTCTTTCTTGAAACTGAAACTTTCGAACTTGCTCCAGTCCAGGTAATCCCCCGAGCAGGTGATTTCCCCGAGTTCCCATTCCGGACGGTTTTGATAGTAGAAGGTTGTGGTCCAGGGTTTTGCCAGTGCCTTGGGATCCGTCATAGTGATGTCGAGTTCGAGATGATCGTGATCGATACGGCGGAAGCGCTCGGTCACACGCAGTTGGTCGCTATGCGCGTGACCCAACCGATCCAGCCACGTCTTTTCATTGAAGCCCACCGTTTCGACCACAAACGTCGTTGGCCCGTCCCAATGACCGACGGAAAATCCCATCCATGTTGGATCCGGGTCCTCAGGCAGCTTCCGGCCATCTGTGTAAATGCGGCGAATGGTGTGGTCATACTCGAACATCATGAGCACGTACTTGGCACTCGGTACGAACTCGAACGGATACGGGTGAAAGTAAACTCGCGGCGTGCCGGGAGGGTAACACCGAGTCAGGACCGGATCATTTGTTTGATCCAGTGTGTACGCCCCGCCGTTTGAGTCCTTGGCCTCTTTTAGTTTTTCCTCGCCCCAGGGCGTCAGCGACGGTGGCTCCGTCTTGGGATCGGTATAGGTGTAATTCGTAAACCCGCGATTGGACCCCGGCGGGTTGCGCATCATCCACACGCCGCTCAAATCGTGAACGGGCGCCGGCGCTGGCGGAGCAGCGGGCTTTGTAGCTTGCGGGTTATTGCGCTGCCCTGGAAGGGCCGTGCCCGCGCCATACTGAGCATAGCCAGTGCAGGGAATCAAAAGCAGAGCCGACACAATCCATATCGAATTCAGCAATCCTCTTCGCATTTACTCCCCTGCCCGCTGGTTGTCTCCCGCCTATAATATAGAGCGCGATTTAGTCTTCGGAAAGCTGCATGGACTGGCCATCGGGCCCGATCAGCTTACGGATCGTCAGGGCATGCGCGTTGTTCTTACCCACCGCACCCGTTATCGTAACTTTGTCGCCCGGATTCAGGCTGCGCTTGGTCCAGCCCGCACGAGCTAGTTTGTTGGGAGCGGTGAGTTCGCCCTGCCAATGTTCCACTTCGCCCTTATCGTTCTTAACGTCGAAAAAAACCAGCGAATGCGGATTGATAAATTGAAACTCCGTGACCGTACCTTTTACCGTCAGCGGATTGCTCATGTCATATGCGGCGCCGCCGTGGTGTGCAAAGGCGGAAACCGACAAAACCAGAAGCGCCGTAACAGCAATTGCAACCACTGGTAACTTTGCCCGCATCGGATCCACTCCTTTATGCCGCTTACCGCGACAATTGGATTCTGTCCCACACGACGTGGCCGCTGTCGCCGCCGGAATTGAAAGTCGTCCAGGCCAGCGTTTTCCCATCAGGGGATACTCGATAGAGAACCCGCTCATCGATCACCCCTTTGGTTGCGCGTTCGCGAAAGATGGTGTTGCGATCCACGAGCCACATGCCCACGGTTTGCCCTAAACCATTCGGTCCCTGCGGATTCTCGTAGATATTCTTGCCATCGAGCTTAAACCAGAATTCGCGTCCGTCGTCGGTAAAGACCGTCTTGTAGCTGTCATCTTTCGGGGGATAGAAGAGGAACACTTCGTTCTTAATGCCACCGTTAACGGCGGTGTAGATGGCTGTCCCCGTCTCCTTAAAGCGCCCTTGTGCTTTCATGGACGGATCGGACTTATCGAAATTGATCCGCCAGGCTCCGATAATAGGAAGCTTTGAAGGATCCATCTTGTCAGCGATGACTCGGTAGCTGCCGAAGAACCCAGTCGGAGGCGCCTCGGGCAATTTCGCCCTAGCTTCGCCGCCTTGGCCCCCGCGTCCGCCTTGGTTACCCTGGCTGAGCATGCGTGCCCCAGACGCGAGCATTAAAGCCACACCGATCGAGACAAACCCGAGATAGCGTGTTGATCTGTTCATACGATTATCCTCTCGCTGGCCGGTACACTATAACAATCTGAAGAAAAATCCAACTCTCCGAGCACGGGAGTGGATGTGGGGACCTGCCGCGGTTAGTTGATTCCTCTGATAGGAGACTAGCGATTGATGAATTTGCGCTCCGATGTTTTCACCCGAAAGTCGGCAGGCTTCCGGACAATGGAGGACCCCAGCCGGTTTTGCCCTTAGCCGCCAGCGATTGCCCCGATGATGAAAAACGGCTCCAATCCCGATGCTACGGCATCAGGGAGAGGCGTATCCGGCGGTTCATGAGATACATCCTCTGAGCAGGCGAAGAATCGCAGAAAGGGCCGGCGCTGCTGCGTGACCTGATCGCGAATCGTACCGCGCAGCATAGGAAACCGGGCCTCGAGCGCGTTAAGTACGGAACGTTGCGTCACGTTACCCTCGACCTCGATCTCCACGTCGCCTCCGACCTGCGCCAGGGTACGCAGATGAGCCGGGAGCACGACTCGGATCATGGCAGCGTCTGGACCTCAACAGAAAGCACGGCCGGTAGATCTCGTGCGACGGCTGTCCAATTGTCGCCGGCGTCAGCCGACGCGTACACTTGCCCGCCCGTTGTGCCGAAATATATGCCGCACTTGTCGAGGGAATCGACGGCCGTAGCGTCACGCAACACGTTTACGTAGCAGTTGCTCTGCGGCAGACCCTTCGTAAGTGGCTCCCATTCGTTTCCGCCCGTGCGGCTGCGATACACGCGTAATTTTCCATCAGGAGGAAAGTGTTCCGAGTCGCTCTTGATGGGCACGACGTAGACAGTCTCAGGCTCGTGCGCGTGAACCTCGATCGGAAAGCCAAAGTCGGTTGGCAAGTTTCCGCTTACCTCTTGCCACGAATCGCCGGAATCATCGCTGCGCATGACGTCCCAGTGCTTCTGCATGAATAGCACGCTGGGGCGTGACCTATGCAAGCTGATGCGGTGCACACAATGGCCGACTTCGGCATTCGGGTCGGGAATGTATTGGGACTTCAATCCACGATTTATCGGCCGCCACGTCTTGCCTGCGTCGTCGGTACGGAACGCGCCCGCAGCCGAGATGGCAATGAACATCCGCTGATGATTGGTCGGATCAATCAGAATGGTATGCAGGCAAAGGCCGCCAGCGCCTGGCTGCCAGCGCGGTCCCGTGCCGTGGCCGCGCAATCCGGCGAGTTCCTGCCACGTCTGTCCGCCGTCCGTCGAGCGGAACAAGGCAGCATCCTCAACCCCGGCATAAACCGTGTCGGGATCGGTCAGCGAAGGTTCGAGGTGCCAGACGCGCTTGAACTCCCAGGGATGAGGCGTTCCGTCATACCACTGGTGAGTCCCAGGGACACCGTCGTAGACGAACTTGTTGCCTACCGGTTCCCAAGTCCTTCCTCCGTCGCTAGAACGCTGGATTAATTGCCCAAACCAGCCGCTCGACTGCGAGGCATAAAGCCGATTCGGCTCAGCGGGTGATCCTTTGAGGTGATACATCTCCCATCCTGCGAAGTGGGGGCCATTGATATCCCATTTTTCGCGCTTCCCATCCGACGACAGGATGAACGCGCCCTTGCGCGTACCTACAAGAAGTCGAACCTTACTCATTCCTTTATCCCTCCAGAATTTCGACTGACACCGCCTTCCTCAACCTTGGCAGAAGGAGCGTCGGTTGTAAATACTTTGCGCATCTCATGAGAGGGGACATCTATGAGCGAAGCTTCCACAACTGCATCGCCGGAGATGATGGATGATCAGAAAAGCTAGCGGCGGTTACAAAGTATTGTCGGAAAAAGGCAAGAACTTGGGCGGACCTTACAAAACGAAAGCCGAAGCAGAAAAGCGCCTGCGGCAGGTGGAGTTCTTCAAGCATCGAAAAGGATAGGAGAGCTTCCACTCACGGTCTATGCACGGAAGCAAACAAAAAGGGAGATGTGCTTAGCTGTCCACAGCTCCCATAAGCTACTGCAGAGCTATTACTACGGCTGCGCGGGCGGCGGCGCGAAACGCAACCTGCCTTTCTGGCCTGCATTGACGACCGCATAGTCGGATGGAATCTGGAAAAGTGTGCTGGCGGGTTCGCTCCGGCTAATGTTTGTGAGCGAGGTAATCGTATTGCCGCGCAGTGGATCCGTCGTTTCGGTACGAACGCTGACGCTCAATTCGGGGGAATACCATCGCGTTGTGACGATCTGAATAGGCGCTGAATTGCCGATTTGGCCGGCCGGGATTGTCCGTGTGACCTGAGTGCCCTCAACGAGCAAGCCCTCGAGGTTTTTTGAACCAAGAGATTGATCGTTCGTATTCAGATTTGAGCCGGCGCGAAATGCTTGCCCTGTGCGCCCAGGCCTGGACGGAGGCACAGTGAACTTCTGCGCGGTTTTTTTCGCTGGATTGAGCACGTAAGCGACGCCTGCCACCGGGTCGGTGATCCGGACTATCTGCTTCTGATTTCCGGAGCCAGCCGGCCGCGTTTGTTCCAAACGCGTGCGCCCCTGGCCGTCACGGTAGATCGTCGCGGAGTTTTTTTGATCGATCAGGTTTCCATTCGACAGACTTTGTGAGTGCTCGAAAGTGGCCTGCGCTGAATAAGGAGCTCCGGTCACTGTCTTACCACCCATAAAATCGAACATCGGAGGTCCGCCCTGGATCATGGGCCGAAGGCCGCGTCGAGGGCCCCCAGGCGTCGATTGCGCTTTGGCCGCAACCGCAGCCGCAGACAGCATCACCAACCCAAGACAATAGGTCAGCGTCGTCAATCGCTTTCGTTGCATGGCCTAATCCTCCAAACGTGCACTTGGTCAGATGTATGAAATCTTGAGAATGTTGCCAATCCGTGCGGATGAAGCCCTCGCAATCGTCTATCCCGCACAAGAGGCGCTATCGTGCAATCTCTTCCAACCGGCGCCCCGTCGTCCGCGGTCCCAAGCCACCTACGAGCAGGAACACCAATAGCATGCTGGACGCAATAAATATGAACACGCCCGACGTACCGTAGTTGCGCAAAAAGAAGGCAATCATGAAGCTTGTGAATACAGTACTGAGACGACTCCAGGAATACACGAAACCTACCGCTCGGGCACGTATTCGAGTGGGGTACAGCTCCGATTGGTAAGTGTGATAGGAAAAGGACATCCAATTGCTGCTCAGGGTGATAAGTACCCCGAAAAGCACCACGCCCAGTGCTGTTCGCTGCCGGGCAAATAGTAGGCCGCACGCGGCTATGGAGAGTGCCGACCAGGCGATTTGCCATTTGCGCTCGAACACGTCCGCAAATGTCTTGCCAATTAGCGGTCCCATGGGACTTGCGAGGGCCATCACAAATGTGTACTGCAACGATCGCGTTACGGTGATGCCTTGGGCAAGCAAAAGCGTAGGAACCCAGCTTGCGAAGCCGTAATAACCGATGGGCTGAAGAATGTGGAAGGCGATCAGCAACAGCGTGCGCGCTCGGTAGGTCTTGCTCCAAATCTCTGCTAATGATCCCTGCGCTGCTTGAGATTCGCCCTCGACGAGTCTCGGTTCAGCCAAAATTGCTCCGTGTTCGGACCGCACACGCGCTTCGATTTCGTCCATCAGCCGGTCGGCCTCTTCTATTCGGCCATGTTGTTCCAGCCATCGTGGGGATTCCGGAATCGCCCGTCGGATGAACCAAACAAAAACGGCTCCCGAGGCGCCGATGATCACAACCCACCGCCAGCCATCAAGACCTGCCAAATGAAGCGGCACAAGGACCGCGGATACGAGTGCCGCAAACGGCACCGCAAGAAAACTCAGAAATTGATTGAACGCGAATGCCTCGCCGCGTCTCTCCTTAGGTACCAGTTCGGAAACGTACGCACCGATCGTAATCATCTCTACTCCCAGCCCGATGCCCGCGAGGAAACGCCAGAGATTGATTGCTGCAGCCGTCGATTGGAACGCCATCACCAGAGTGCAGGCCGAGTACCACAGCAGAGAAAAGCTAAAAATTGCGCGGCGTCCAAACCGATCTGAAGCCGGACTAAAGAACAGCGTCCCAACAAAGAGGCCGGCAAAAAGGGCGGCCACAAAACTCGCGAAACCGTCGATTCCGAGAAAGCCCTTGGTTGTCGGCGTGAAGATGCCACTGGTGTAGAAGGCCGGAGCTATATAAGCCGAAAAAAAGAGGTCGTAGAATTCGAAGCATGCCCCCAGCGACAAGAGCAGGATCAATTTGCGGACGTATCGGGATTTTGGCAGGCGATCCAGCCGGGCCGCGACCGTCACACGTTTGCCCGGAGGGAAGGGTGGCTTCGGGTGCAGCCCAGGTCCCTCCGTTCGATGAGAACGCATGAGTCGGTCAACCCGCTATGCTCGGCCAAACGAGGCTTGAGCTAGATGGTTTTATCGTCCGAGTAGCAAATTCTCTCCAGATTACATTCCATGCAACGAGGCTTGCGCGCCTGACAGACTCGACGGCCGTGCCAGATCAACTGATGCGCAAAGAGAATCCACTTGTCTTTCGGAATAATTGTCATCAGATCCTGTTCAATTTTTTTGGCATCGGTATTACGGGAAAGATCCAGCCGGCCCGCCAGGCGCTGTACATGGGTATCGACCACGATCCCTGACGAAATGCCAAACGCAGTTCCGAGCACGACGTTGGCCGTCTTGCGGGCGACGCCTGGGAGCGTCAGCAGTTGCTCCATGGTCCGAGGAACCTCGCCCCCGAATTCTTCAATGATTTTTCGGCTCGCGCCTTGAATCGATTTTGTCTTAGAGCGAAAAAATCCGGTAGGGCGAATTTCGGCCTCAAGCTCCCGCGGGTTTGCGTACGCAAAATCTTCCGGCTTGGTGTATTTCTGAAAAAGCGAGCTGGTCACTTGATTTACGCGTACGTCGGTGCATTGGGCCGACAGGATCGTGGCAATCAGCAACTGAAACGGATTGTCGTGTACGAGAGCACAAGTTACCGCGGGATAGGCTTCGTCGAGCTTTGCCAAAATAGCCCGGACTCTTTTCGGATTTGTGCCCGCCGGATTTTTGCCGCTCGCTAGGCCGTGTTTCGAAACGGCACGTGCGGGTCGCTTGCTGGCTACGGTACGCGAATGCTTCACCTTCTTCATGGGCGAATGGCGCAAACTATAGCACAGGCGAAGATGCCAAAAAGTCGACCAGTTTACGGAACGCTTTTCCGCGGTGGCTTACGCGGTTTTTTTCGACGGCAGAGATTTGCGCAAAGGACTTGCCGGCCGCACCGAACTGGAAAACCGGATCGTAGCCGAAGCCGCCCGCACCCTGAGGGCTTTCCAAGATAGTCCCCTCCACAGCGTCGGAGAAGATGGCGATTGCCCGCCCGCTCGCAGCGACGACAATCACACAGACAAAGCGCGCCCGCCGATCGCTTGATCCGCTGGAACGCATTTCATCGAGCAGTTTGGCAATCTTGTCGGCCGAGGAGGCATTAGGCCCCGCGTAACGTGCCGAAAGTACTCCTGGCGCGCCGTCGAGCGCGTCGACGACCAGGCCTGAGTCATCGGCCATCACCGGCAGAGCGGAGAAGCGGCTGTAATGCAGCGCCTTGCCGGCAGCGTTTTCGGCAAACGTGGTCGCCGATTCTTCAAAGGGCGGCAGTTCGCCGAAGCGGGGCAGGGAATGGAGATCGAGGGAGGTCACGCCCTCAGCGTTCGCGGCCAATGCGCGAAATTCATCCAATTTGCTCTGATTCGAAGAGGCCACGAACAAGCGAATGGCCTTACCTTGAGCGGAGACTTTTTCTTTACCGGGCACGGGCAGCGAAATTTAGGGGCACGAGCGACCGTTGATTCTCGGTGAGATTGCGAACGCCGCCGCTTGCCAGGGTGAGCAGGCTATCGAGCTCGCCGGCTGCAAAGGGCCGTCCCTCCGCCGTCGCCTGCACTTCTACGAATCGGCCGTTGCCCGTCATCACCACATTCATATCCACTTCGGCCCGGGAGTCTTCTTCGTAACAGAGATCGAGCAGCGGGTCGCCTTGGACAAGGCCTACGCTCGTGGCCGCAACCGAATCAAGCAGAGGCATTGATTTCAATATGCCCGTGGCGACCATCCGTCCAAAAGCCAACGCGAGGGCCACATAGGCTCCGGTGATGGACGCGGTGCGCGTGCCACCATCGGCCTGAATCACGTCGCAATCCATCCATACAGTGCGCTCGCCCAACTTATGCTGATCGGTCACGGCGCGAAGCGAGCGGCCGATGAGCCGAGAAATCTCCAGAGTGCGCCCGGACTGGCGTCCGCGGGTGGATTCACGCGGCGTGCGTTGTTCGGTGGCACGCGGCAACATGCCGTATTCCGCAGTAACCCACCCCTTACCTGTACCCTTCAGAAACGAAGGAACGCCGTCGTCGAGGGTTGCCGTACAGATCACGCGCGTCTGACCAATCTCGATCAAGACGCTACCTTCCGCCACGGGAACAAAATCCGGCGTCAACTTTACAGAGCGCAATTGGTCCCAGGCGCGTCCGTCAGGTCGCAAGCTGCCTCCTCGGGTTGGACGTACAATCGTTCATAGAAAGGGTACAGGGCGCCAGTGTGATGGGCACGCCCAGTCATGTCAACACTGTACGCCTGCCATCCTAGATGCGATTGGCCTTCAGCATCCGTAGCGGGTAATGCGTACCGCGCCAACTGATCCCACCGGTCCAAAGGGCCAGCACCGTCGATCTCCAGAGAATGTAAACGAAAAGTAGACTCGAGAGCGGATGTGCGAACGCATACCAGCGCGGCAGGCCATAGAAGCGGTTCGCGTCCGCAATGATTAGAAACATGAGAAATACGACCAAAACGTAAATGACCCGAGCGATGCCCGCGACTGCAAAAATGGCGATGAAAGGCCATACATTCAGCAGTAAGGCGGCGATGCCGCCCGCAACCGACAGAACCACACTATATTCGATTCCGGCGAAGCTATTCTTCATTAGGCCGTCGATCAATTCGCCAAGCGAGGAATACCACTCCACCTGGAGCAGCCCCGTGCCGAAAACCATCTCCTGTCGATAGCCTGCCTTTTTCAAGATCTTCCCGAGCTTGATATCGTCGTCCGGACGCATGGCAATTGCTCGGTGGGTGCCTGCGGCTTTGTAGGCTTCGGTTCTGACCAGATTAAATGCCCCGATGCCAATAAACTTCTTACTCGCGGGATCTTTTGCCTTCCACGGCCGTATATAGGCGGAAAAGAACATGCCAAAAGCCGAACAGAAACTGCGCAGGAAAAAGCCGGGCATTTTCAGGGCCGGCATCGCCGCCAGATGGTCTAGATTGTTGATCTGCAGATAGCTCACGCCCTTGCTGAGCGTGCCGGGATCCATGACTATGTCCGCGTCGGTGAACAAGAGCAGTTCGCCACTCGCCCGTTCTGCGCCTTGGCACAACGCATAATTCTTTCCGAGCCAGCCGGAAGGAAGTTCCGTGATGTCGATGATGTGGAGCCGCCCGTCCTCCGCCGCCATGCGAGCGAGAATCTCTCTGGTGTTGTCAGTCGAGCGGTCGTTGAGAACGATAAACTCGGCATTGACGTAATCTTGCTGCAGAACAGACTGCAGCGCATCTCTGATTTTCCTTGCTTCATTTCTTGCTGGGATAATCACCGAAACCAGCGGAAGATCGGTTCCCTGGTGGGAGACTATATTTCGCAAGTAGGTGATGGAACGATTGCCGCGCGCGAGATCCAGTCCAAAAAGCGCGAATACGCAGAGGGTAGTTACGGCCAGGGCGGTAAGAATCGTCTGATCCCCTAATTAGCCACAGCCGGTTTGGCTTGTGGTGCAGGCTGCTCGCCCCAATCGAGCGGCTGGTGTCGAGGTGTAATTGCGGCAGTGGGAGATGGCACGGGCGCCGGGGGCGAGACGCTAAAGAATTCGCTCAGGTCCAAATGGCCGGCGAGTGTTTCGGCTTCCTGGCCGCGAATGAGAATCTTCAATCGATTTATCGTGCTTAGATTTGCGCCCAAAGTACGAATGATCGATTCCACGGCCATCTCTTCGTTCAAAATTCCCGAGAGGGCCTCTGTCTCCAGTGTTTCCGAAAAATCTGCAATGGCAGTGCCGTCAGCCAATAGATAAAACTGCAGTAGTACTGTATCTGCGGGTAGCGTGCGTTGGATTTGGCTGGGAGCTTGTTCGATCAGCGCGGCAATCAGTTGCTTGGCTCGTTGTTCAGGATCGGCTGATAGGGCGAGTTCGACCGTGCTGGATTCGAGCGCGGCTGGCGAAGCAGGGGAGATCCAGAAAAGCTGCGCTTTCTCACGGCTGTCTGTGGGCGTGGAGATAGGGGGAGCAATCGCGCGCCGGGCCTGCTCCTCCGTGCGGTTTGCGCGCCGTAGCCCCAGTACAGTGTTAAGCAGGGCTGGAAATGTGAGCAGCGCGCCGAATGCAAGCAGCGCCAGAAGCGCGATCGCAATCTTCCCCGCGCGCGGCATCAATGTCCTCCGTTCGGAACGATCGCGGGCGGGGTCAAAGGATAACGAAATTCAGCCACCGCCCGGCCGACGGCCTCGGCGAGCGGTTGGGCCATCTGTTCCAGACGTTTCACGTCGGTCACATCGACGCTGCAAAGTTCGATTGCGATCGCGGGCGAAGCAATCGTGCGCAATTGGCGCACCGGAGCAGCCACAGGCATTTCTGGAGAGCCCTTAAATCGTCGCGCGAGTTCAGTTTGCGTCAGCTCGGCCAGTTGCCGGCTCAGGTCTATCGAGGACCGCTGCGCGTGGCCCCACTCGATCATGCCGTTACGCACGGAGTTTTGTAGGGCGGGAACAGCTGGCCCCGCCGATGTTTGCGGCGGGGATTGTGCACCGACGCCAGCCGAATTCCTTCCTGGCGCAACGGCAGAGGGGAAAAGATAGTAGTAAGCGCGCGCGGTGCCCACTGGGCCGCTTGAAGACACATGCAGCGAAATAAAAATCGCATCGTGCAGGCCGTTGGCCATTACCGAGCGATTGTCGAAAGTCGGATCCTGGTTACCTTCGCGTGTAAGCAATACGCGAAGACGTTGAGCTTCGAGCGCGATCCGAGCAGCTCGAGCGAAATCTAGCACGACATCACTTTCCGCCAGCCCGGTAGGGCCTCGCGCACCAAAGTCGGCGCCGCCATGAGCGGGGTCGAGGATGACGGTTAAGCTCGAAGCCTCGTCTGGGGGCGGCGATTGGGCTACTTGCTGCGGACTGGCAGAGGGCGATGTGTTCTGCTGACGAGGCGCGCCCAAGAGAACCCATGTCTGCGAAAGGGCAGAGAACTGAGTCTTCTGAAGCAGCCAAGGCTGTCGTAAGAGAACAGGCAGCAACAGCACCGCCATGCTTGACAGTGCGAAAAGCCTAAAGGCTCGCCACATAGCGTCGAGGATACCAGAATTGAGCAACTGACTTCATCGTTCCGATCTGCGGCAAACACGCTTTATCGTTCAATCGCGGTCCGTCCAAAAGTTTCTCCAGTCCAACCTACAGTGGATGCCCGATAGTAACCACTATTTGTTCCGCTTATGCTGCCCGCGGATTCACCGGGCCTGCTTCTTCGAGCTACAAAGGGGCTAACCCGTTTACCGAACAAGCCGCGAGGGAATATGGACGCACACCTTATCGGAATCGATTTAGCCCAACTTCTGCTTAAGCGGAGCGCCGTTATGGAACCCCGGCGCTCGGTCAAATCTGTGCAGCCTGCAAGCGAGTCCGCTATCGGTCCGAAGGCGGCGTGCGCTGAACCTCGTTGAATGCTAAAAAGGGGAACGTCATGCAAAAAGGACGCACGGTCTTGGGTTTGCTGCTAGGCTTCGGAATTGGAGTCGGACTCACGCTCCTGTTCGCTCCGCAGTCCGGCGAAGACACCAGGGACTGGATCTCCCTGGCCTCGCGACGCGCTACGCGCCGTTTGCGAACCACGGGCCGCCGCTCCGTAGAGCAGGCGAGAGGGATCGTTGAGCGTGGTCAGGAGAGCGTTTCGAAAGCGATCCGTGGGCGCGGAAATGGGGCTGAGACCGAGGCCACGGAACTCTAGAATGGCGGGGCCTTACTTAACAGTAGCTTCTTTTCCTCGGCCAGCCGGGTGGACGTTACTTTACTTTTCTGGATTCAAACTAACCACAGGACGCGGTAATGCGGGGTCGGTGGGGCCAGGTACGGGCGTGGGTAACGGTTGGCGTCCTGGAGAGGGCAAGCGCGGCTCTTCGGGGCCGCTAGGCGGTATCTCAGGCTGCGGAGGCTGGGGTGTAGGCTGCTCCGGCTCCGGAGGAGTTCTAAGCGGGCGTACCGGGTTAGGGGGCGCGCCCAGGGCGACTTCGGTACGGCTGGTGTTCAACATCAAATCGGTATTGTCGAGTGCTGCCAGGATCACGGCACCCGTTCCATCGCGCTGCCACAACAGCAGCGAATACTCTGCACGCTCGGTGCGCCGACAAACGGTTCCCTGGCGACTTTGATTTCGCAAAGGCACGCCGAGTTCACGCATCGATAGCGTTCGTCACGTCTTATTGGGGGGCGCCGCCCCGGTTTTACGGCTTGCGCAATCATTAATTTTCCTCGTACGAAACTAGCGGGCTGGTGAGCCCTTCACAATCCCCGGGCACCCGTATATCTGACGCAGAATTGCCTTATCATCATTTACTTGCGACCACCAAGTGATTCAGCTCGACCTAAGAGTCGCGGCTTGTGAAAAGGCGAGGCGACAGGAACGTACTTCGGGGTCGGGCGTGTAAAAACGGGTGCATCAGACTTGCCTGCCGCATGCACTCCGGCCCGCGTGCGAGACCTAAGAGATTCGGAATCAGAGGATTGAAGTAATCGCCGTGAAGGTCTCATTTGGCAATTCAATTGCGCCTACTTTGACGTTCCGCAAGCGCCAGAACGTTGATTTCGTCGCAGTGTAGTTGATACTCCAATAGCCCAGTCCAGCGTTCGTTCACATCGCGACATGCCGTGGCATCGCCGCGGTCAATGTCGCAAGTCCGACAACAAACTTGACTGCTGGAGGGGATATGGGAGCAGTTCGGATGTTAATCGCAGACGATCATGAGATTGTTCGAAGAGGTTTGCGCGCTCTATTGGAAGCGCAGCCCGGATGGGAAGTCGCTGCGGAAGCGGCCGACGGCAGAGATGCTGTAGAAAAAGCTAAACTAATAAAACCCGACATTACTATATTGGATATCAGCATGCCGGCCCTGAATGGGTTGGAGGCGGCCCGTCAGATCGTGAGGAGCGTTGCTCAGACCAAGGTGCTGATACTAACGATGCACGATTCAGACCCGCTAATCCAGCAGGTGCTCGAGGCAGGCGCTCGCGGTTATTTGTTGAAATCTGATGCAAGCCGCGATCTCGTTAGCGCTGTGGATGCGCTGCGCCGGAACAAGACTTTCTTTACTCCTAAGGTTGCGCGATTGGTTCTGGATGGGTATCTCGGCAGAAATCAGAGAGAGTCGACCGACGAGGAAGGCGTTAGTTTTCCACTGACCCACAGACAGATCGAAATTTTGCAGCTGCTGGCGGAGGGTAAGAGCACCAAGGAAGTGGCCTCGGCGTTGGGCGTGAGCGTAAAGACGGCCGAAACCCACCGAGCGAACATCATGCGCCGACTGGATTGTCATTCCGTCACGGAATTGGTGTGCTACGCCATCCGCAATCACATCATCGAAGCCTGATCGCAACCCCTGGTCCTGACCGGATTGCGGGGAATGCCTGCAAGAGCCTTCAAAATCTTCCTCTTAGCGTCAGGCATGGTGCGTTAAGGCTTACACGTACTCCTGCGGGATGTTACAGCCTGGGCCCGATGGACGGTCCCCGGCCCAACACTTAGATTCGAACTCGATGTTCGTACTCTTGCTCTTACGCAAATATCAGAACTGAGGTGCGATGTGAGTTCGTCTGTTGCCCCAGGGAACCACCTGTTAAGTAAGCCCGCCACGACCGATTGCGGAGCGCGTAAGTCACGTCAAACCTCCACAAAAAACAAAAAACGTGATGACGCGCTGTTCGCTGAGCTCGTAAGGCCCTCGCAGGAACGCGTCTATCGCCTGGCACTACGCATAACGCGTAACACGGAAGATGCCGAAGATGTACAACAAGAGACTTTGCTCAAAGTGCATCGCAAAATGGGCCAGTTCGAAGGTCGTTCACGCTTTACGACTTGGGTTTCGCGGATCGCTATCAATGAAGCGCTGATGTGCTTGCGGAAGCGGCGCAGCGCTTTCATCCTGCCCCTTGAGGATAGTATTCAGCCTACCGACGACGATGCCGCTCGTGAAGATTTCCAATCGCCGATAGAAGGGCCTGAAGCAGCGTACTCGCGCAAGGAGTTGAGAGATCTTCTCACGCAAGCCATGGCGCAGCTGCGGCCCGCTTACCGCGTCGTCTTTCTGTTGCGTGCCGTAGAACAGCTCTCCACCAGCGAAACTGCTAAAGTCCTGCAAATTTCGGCGAGCGCCGTGAAGGCTCGTATGCGGCGCGCCCGCAGCGAATTGCGGGAGTGGTTGGAGACTACACGGAATGCTCGCCTCCGTGACGCTGATGCCGCTTCCTTCAGCCGCTCCGGGAACGTTGCCGAAGAGAGATGGCTCATCTGAGTGGTAGCTGGGAGGTACGGCCTCGACGCGAATGGAAATGAATGTTAAGTGGATGCGAAGAGGAGGTCCTGAGCTTTGTAGGGCTCCCGGGCGGCATTGCCAGGTCTCGTCAGACAGCTTCAGACATATCGTTGTGCGGCTCGCCGGCTATGTAGCACCGATCGAGAGGGGTTGGAAAAGTGGAGTTTATATTGTTGAAGGGAGCGACGACTTTTTTCAAGTGAAAACAGAAAGCCTAACGGGAGGTAATTATGAAGCGGTTCTTTTTCTTGTTGCTGACGACGGGCGCATTGGCTCTGACGATGATGCCCGCAGCACGAGCACAAAATCACGGCGAAATCGGAATTTTTGGAGATTATTTCCGCCTCGGAGAGACTCGAGGCCCATCGTTGAGCGGAACTAGCGCGACGGCTTTTGGGGGTGTGGGAGCGCGCTTGTCCATTAACGCAACAAAAAGGTTTCAAATCGAAGCCGAGATGAATTACGACTTCGCAGAATCCTTCACTGAAGGGTTCACAAGCCCAAGCGGGACCGTGACTTCATTCAGCACATCAAGTCTGCGCATACTCCACGGCATGATTGGCCCGAAAATTCAGACTGGCGGCGGAGCGCTGCGCGCGTTTCTCACTGTAAAAGGTGGCGGAAACGACTTCATGTTTTCAACAGCCCCGGTCAACTTTTCCACATTCACGAGTTCGGTGAGCGGTCTCCGATCTAGCTCTGTGAATGGGGTCTTATACCCTGGCGGTGGACTAGAGGCTTACCTCGGACCGATTGGATTACGGCTCGATGTCGGTGACGAAATCTACTTCGAAGGTGGAGCTCACAATAACCTGCGAATCACGTTTGGGCCGAATATCCGGTTCTGACAAGAGAAGCTGCTAACCTAAAAAGAGATCGCGGCGAACGTTTCGAGTCCGCCGCGATCTTTGTTTACTGGCAGCATTTTAATCTGTTGTTTGGATCGACTGGATGTGCATCGTTTTTGAAGACCCATCGTAAGTGTCCGAACTTTTTACCCGCTGATCGGCGAACTTCTCAGGTTTCTGCTGATCATACAGCTAGGTAACACCGTTTTAGTATCCGGATCGTAGAGAAACAAATGACCCGCAAAACCGCTGATATGAAGGGTGAATTAGGCAGCAAAGAGTCGATGCTCAGTTTGGTTTGTGAGAGATCCCGAATTATCGATCAGAAAGGCCTTAGAAAAAACTCCGATTCAAAAGCAGAATTTCCGTAGCTGTAGTACGCACAACGAAAGCCAGGTAACGCGCCATCGTTCGGAAATGCCTCAAGACATGAGATTTCCTTTCGTGCGAATCACATAAAGCGTTTGGAGCCTAAAGTGCCACTGTGTTTTTTGAGAGTTGGGTCAATCAACGGAAGTCGATCGCAACGGACAGGAGAGACGATGATGCTGAGAGTCGGCGATTCAAGCGAGGTAAGAGACGTCAACGCTTTCTTTTCAAATGAGGTCGGAATTTTTAACGCGGTTGCGCCTACGGGCGAAGATATGATCGTGATGTGCCCGCCTGGGCAGGCGTGGTTTGTGCGCAAGTCGACTTATCGGCCTGAAGCCGAAGGTTCGGATGAATCCTGGCGTGTGACGAAGCTCGCCTCTTGGGCAGTGAGTAGGAAAGGTTGCTGACAAGCGTATTCTGACGTTTTTCGCGAACGCTGAAGGCTTAAACTAGAGTCTTTGTGCCGGTTTTTAGGCGCTTCGCTGTATTGCTGCTTGTCCGGCTGGCCCTCTACTCTGAGGCCAGGGTTCCCGCGACAAATCTTCGTAGACGATTACAGCTCCGTGCTGCGGCCTCTTCGTAAGCCAGGTTCGGATACACCCCTCTCTTCGCCCGATTGACCCATTCAAGGTATTCCGCTAACGGCTCCCGTGGGGTTTCCTTGTCATAGGCTTGGTTCTCTGGGGCCGAGGAGAACGGTTGAAAAGTCGCGGGAGATACTTAGGCACCGCTCTGGCACTGGCTGCGGGACTGCTGGCCGTCACGAGCGTGATTGTGCTCAAAGCTTTGCCCGGTTTCGCAAGGAGAGTTCTTATACAGACTCTGGAAGAGCACTTTCAAAGCACTGTCGAGATCGGCGAAATCGACGTCTACGGCCTTGCTCCTATCACCGTTGCTGCCAGACACGTCGTTATGCGTTATCACGGGCGTAAAGACGTTCCGCCCTTGATGACGATCGATCAATTGATCGCGTCGGCCGATTTGCGCAGGCAACGGGGCCCGACGTGGCGGGTCTCCAGCGTCCGCATGGAAGGGATGCAGATATCGATTCCTCCTCACTCGGAGGAGGTGGATCGCGCGGACTTCGTGCCTGAAACTCATCGAAAATTACAGCTCCCACCGATTGAGTTCGCCGAGATCACCGCGGAAAACACACTGCTTCGGATTTTGCCTCGTCAAAAAGAACGCAAGCCACGCTCGTTTTGGATTCACAGGGTCATGCTGCGTTCGATCGGTCAGAACCAACCGGCATACTTTTATGCGCAATTGACAAATCCCGTGCCTCACGGAGAGATTGATTCTGAGGGTAGATTTGGCCCTTGGAACCCCGATCAGCCTAGCTTGACTCCAGTTGCTGGGAAGTTTCACTTTGCTAACGCAAACCTAGGTCAGTTTCGTGGGCTTTCAGGAATCCTTTCCTCTACGGGACACTATGACGGTGTGCTGGAGCGGCTCGATGTAGAGGGCGAAACGCTGACGCCAGACTTCTGCCTTTCAATAGGCGGAAATCCCGTCGAGCTCAAAACACACTATGTTGCGGTTGTCGACGGAACGAACGGAGACACGTACCTCAAGACGGTCGAAGCCAGTTTCTTGCAGACCACCATTATCGCAGCGGGCGAGATTGTAGATCCGCCTGGACCAGCGCCCAGGAGAATTAGTCTCAGGGTCACCCTAAGCAAGGCGCGCGCAGAGGATCTGCTGCGACTGGTGACAAAAGGGAACAATATGCCGCTTACGGGCGCTGTAAAGCTCAGGGCGAATCTGAATTTGACCGCCGGAAAAAGTGACATTACTGATCGGCTGGCATTGAACGGGCAATTCGACATTTCAAAAGCGGCCTTCACGGACCCAGATACTCAAGAAAAAGTCGACGCACTGAGCCGTCGAGGAAAAGGAGAGCCGCGAAATGGAGAGATCTCCGGGGTGATTTCCAAGGTTCGCGGCAGCCTCACGGTTGGCGAGGGCCAAGCCTACTTCTCGATGCTTGAATTCGCGGTTCCGGGAGCTACTGTGGCCCTGAAGGGCTCGTATGGCCTGCAGACCGAGACCCTCGATTTTCACGGTCGCCTTGAACTCGAGGCCAAACTTTCAGAGACGGCGACCGGAATGAAATCAGTCGCGCTTCGAGTCTTGAATCCGTTTTTCAAAGGCTCGACCGGTGGATCAGCCCTGCCAATTAAGATCACGGGAGTGCGTTCCAATCCCTCATTCGGATTGGACCTGCGGAGGCGTGCCAAGACCGCGTCAAATAGCGAGCAGCGTTTAGAGTTAGGTCAGCCAGGGCTGCTGGAAGCGCCTTTCAGCCATTAGCGAAGTGACGTCTTCGCCAGCGGGCCGGGGGGCGGAAGGTTTGGCCTTGTTTTGAAGAATGTCTTTCAGTTCCCGCCGAGCGCGACGCATGCGCGTCTTGACGGTGCTGACGGACACCTGTAGGGCTTTTGCCGTCTCTACCACGGACAGGCTTTCCACAGCGCGAAGCAGAAACACCTCGCGGTGCAGCGGCCGAAGTCCTGCAATGGCCTGGGTGAGCATATTCCGGAGCTCCTTTTGGGAATAGGCCGTCTCCGGATCTTGGATATTCGAATGCAGCTCAAAATTCGAAGTGATGGCTTCGTCTTCTTGGAAAGCGTCCTCGAGCGGTACGTGTACAACATTGCGCCGCTTTCTCAGGCACATGAGCGCTTCGTTTATGGCGATACGTGAAATCCACGTAGTAAAGCGCGCGCGCCCCTCAAATTGATTGAGGTTGCGGTGAGCCTTGAGCAACGCCTCTTGCTGCGCATCTTCCGCATCTTCTTGGTTCCGAGTGATCCGGAAAGCCAAGCGGAAAGCGCGCTGCTGGCAGTTCTGGACGCTCTGAGTACACATCACATTTTCGCGTTCTTTCCGAATTCGTGGCGCAGTCGATGGACGATTCACGATTCACCTCGCATACCGAGCGATGATTGTTTGATAGCAGCCCGGATCGCTGATTTCGATTGGCTGCACTTGTTATCGTTAAGCATGCCGCACTGTAATGTCAGACTGTAGGTGAGTCCATCGGGGCCAGTCTGTAGCGCCTTAGATAATTAGATGTAGAACGATGCGATTCCCGCGGAGGCCTTACATCAAAGACTGAAGATTATTAAGTATAAATACCTATTGTGGCATAGATTTCATGGCTCCTAGTCTGGCCGCCAAGTGCTGAACTCCACATCAAGGACACAGTCATGGCAATGAAAAGAAACGAAAGATATCGATGCGTGAATCCAAAATGCTGCTGCGAAATTGAAGTAATCAAAGATCCCCTCGACGCTGCCAGCGTACGGAATCCTCGCTGTTCATGCGGTCAAGACATGAAGAAAATGTTCTGAAGAAGATGCTGATTGCTCTCGCTGTGATTCCATTGGCGGCACCCGATCAACCGCGGTTCGCCGCGGCGTACTCATTGAGCTACGCTTTTCAGTCCTTCGTGCTGAGGTGAAATTCGCTCGGGATCAAGCGTTTGTGGAGCTTGTCGACGAGGCCTAAGTTCTACGTGCCTATTGAGCGGGCTGTGCAGAACACATACAGCGGAAACCCAAAAACTGTCAGATGGGCAAGCAGGGAACCGCGAAATCCAACCGCAGCCGTTGTCAGGCGACGGCCCTGGGAACTCTCTTGATTCGCCAAATCATACTTTCTGCGCCTTGAGCGCGCTGGGGTTCACTGATTTCGCGGACGTTCATCTTCGCTCCGCGGCGGCATGTCACTTGAAATACATGACCATAGGGCGATATCACCTCAAAGATACCATCCTGATTACGAAGAAGTTCGGCTGGATTCACAACCTCAACCACGCCATTGAGCGTATCAATCATTGCGCCTCCTCTAGCCGTTACAGTACAGTGTGGAACACCATTAACCTCCAAGATCACCCCCGGCGACAATACTAGTAATTCTGTATTTTTAGCCGCCTGAGGATAAAAGGCTTCGCTCTTCCGGCAGTGGCTTATTGAGCCGAACCCACCCGCCAGCAAAGCGGTTAAACAGCGGCGCTTCAAGTTCGAGTGGCCTCTTCCAATATATCCGTATTTATCCTGCTTCTCCCGTTAGAAATACCCGGAAATCTTGCGAAGGGCACGTCACCCCAGAGCAACAAGCCGTTGAGCCCTAGCAGAGGGCCTCAGGAGACTGAACGCGCCCACAAACCACTTTCTTACCCCGATTCCGGTAGCGAATCTACTGCCATAGGCGTATGGCCAAGGCACAGTTGGCAGGATATTGTGAGCGTGACACGAAAGTCTGAGGTATTCCGCGCGAGTAAAGTAGCCAAATACAAGGAAATTCAGACCCGCCGACCAGTTTCCAATTAAACGGTTCGGGAGCTTTTCTGGCATACGCCAAGAATGGAGATCTCCACTGAAAATTGCCCAAGTCGCGCCGCTTTATGAGAGCGTGCCTCCCCGTCTTTACGGGGGAACAGAACGCGTCGTTTCCTATCTTACCGAGGAGCTCGTGGAGATGGGGCACGACGTTACGCTATTCGCCAGCGGCGACTCAACTACGCGTGCCGAATTGGTGGCGGTGTCTCCTTGTGCTTTGCGCTTGAGCCGGGAGTGCGTGGATCCGTATATCTACCACACTCTTCTTCTTGAGCAGGTATTTCAGCGGCGCGAAGAATTCGACGTGATCCACTTTCATATCGATTACATGCACTTTCCGATGAGCCGAAGAGTGGAAATAAATCAGCTGACCACGCTGCATGGCAGGTTGGATATACCGGATCTGGTGCCGCTCTATCGCGAATATGCCGAGATGCCATTGACATCGATATCAAATGCGCAGCGCAAGCCTTTGTCCTGGGCCAACTGGGCAGCCAATGTCTATCATGGACTCCCAAAAGACCTCTTCACTCCCCAAGAAGTACCCGGGAAATACGTAGCGTTTCTTGGACGAATCTCGCCGGAAAAACGTGTCGACCGAGCGATTCGAATTGCGTTGAAGGCCGGCATACCGCTCAAGATTGCCGCCAAAGTCGATAAGCCCGACCGCGAATACTTCGCACAGGTGATTGAGCCGATGCTTGGCGGGCCATCGGTGGAGTTTCTTGGAGAGGTCTCGGAGTCTGAGAAGAACGAACTTCTGGGTCAGGCCTATGCGCTATTGTTCCCGATCGGCTGGCCGGAACCGTTCGGATTAGCCATGATCGAAGCAATGGCTTGTGGCACTCCGGTTGTCGCTTATCCGTGCGGCTCCGTGCCCGAAGTTGTGGATGAGGGCAAGACCGGTTTCATCGTCAGCAGTGAAGAAGGGGCCTTGGAGGCGCTGGAAAAAATCGAAAGTCTGAACCGCTTGGCGTGTCGCCGCGTATTCGAAGAACGTTTTTCTTCCGATCGGATGGCCCGAGAGTACTCTGCCGTATACTCCTATCTGTGCGAACGTGAGAGTACATCTAGGATGATTTCCTGAACGGAGGAACTGTTTGGAAGAAGTCATCCGAATCAAGGAAGAATTTTACGTCCTCGCTACTTCAACTCTAGCCGACAGCCGGCCGCGCGTTCTTAAATATGGCGACACGTGCGGTGTGTTCGACCAGCACGGCGATATCCTTTCCGCCGGACACCTGCAGCACGGCCTTTATCACAGAGAGACCAGGCATCTTTCCCGGCTGGTTCTGCGATTTGAAAACGGGCCGCTCGAGCTTCTGAGTTCTACGGTCAAGAACAAGAATTCCTTCTTTGCCATGGATCTGACCAACCTCGATTTTTCCGCCGAGGGCAAGGTGGAGCTGCCACGTGGCAGCATACATTTCTTTCGTTCGAAGTTTATTTGGCAAGCGATCTGCTATGAGCGATTGCGGATCATGAATTTCACGTCGAGCAAAGTAAGCCTTTGCCTGAGCTATGAATTCGATGCCGACTTCGTGGATATTTTTGAGGTGAGAGGTACAAAGCGCGAGAGAAGGGGCCGGCAATTCGAGCCAAAAGTGGAGCCCGCGAGCGTGCTCTTCACCTATCACGGTCTCGACGATGTAGTGCGCGAGACACGGTTGAACTTTTATCCGCAGCCGTCGCGAATCTTGGCAAAGAGCGCACACTTCGAGATGGACGTTCAGCCGCGCGCGGAAGCATTCCTTTATGTGGACGTCTGCTGCGAACGCGGGCGGGAGTGCCGGCCGCCACGCAGTTACAAAGTGGCCTTAAGCGAGGCGAAAAGTCTGAATGAGCGGATTGACGCGCATCGCTGTCGCGTCACCAGTTCGAATGAGCGGTTTAATGAGTGGCTAGGTCGCTCCGAGGCTGATTTGCAGTTGATGACCGTGGGAAATCCAGAAGGACCGTACCCTTATGCGGGGGTACCTTGGTTTAACACAGTATTTGGTCGCGACGGCTTGATCACCGCTTTCGAAGTTCTGTGGGTTGAGCCCGCCGTAGCGAAAGGTGTTCTGCAGTTCCTGGCAGAGACACAGGCCGGCAGTGTGCTACCAGAGCAGGATGCCGAGCCGGGAAAAATTCTTCACGAATTGCGAAAAGGCGAGATGGCTGCGCTTAAGGAGATTCCCTTTGGCCGCTACTACGGAAGCGTCGATTCGACGCCTCTTTTCGTGATGCTCGCCGCCGCTTACTACGACCGTACAGGCGATCTGGAATTTATTAAGTCGATTTGGAGCAATATCCAGCGAGCGCTCGACTGGATGGATCTTTACGGAGATGTCGACGGAGACGGTTTTCTGGAATATGCCCGCCATTCAGGAACAGGCCTCATCCAGCAGGGCTGGAAGGATTCACACGATTCCGTCTTTCACGAGGATGGGACGTTGGCCGAGGCTCCCATCGCGCTCTGCGAAGTTCAGGGATATGCCTATGCAGCAAGGAAGGGAGCGGCCAAGTTAGCACGCGCACAAGGGCTTACCAGCCTGGCGGAACACTTGTCAAAGCGGGCGAACAGCCTTAAGGAACGATTCGAAGAAGCCTTCTGGGTTGAGGGACTCGGAACGTATGCTTTTGCCCTGGACGGAAAGAAGCGGCAGTCTCGCGTGACAGTCTCAAACTCCGGTCAGTGCCTTTTTAGCCGGATTGTCTGTCCTGAGCGCGCCAGGCGGGTGGCAGAGGGCCTCATGGATAACAATCTATTTTCGGGATGGGGCGTGCGAACCGTCGGAACTCGGGAGGCCCGTTATAATCCGATGTCCTATCACAACGGATCGGTCTGGCCCCATGACAATGCCCTAATCGCCCTCGGCCTCGCGCAATACGGCTTTACGAGCTATGCACTGCGCATTCTGGAGAGCATGTTCGAAGCGAGCCTTCACTTCGACTTCTACAGGCTTCCTGAACTCTTCTGCGGATTTCGCCGTCGGATAGGGGATGGCCCCACGCTTTATCCGGTGGCTTGTTCGCCGCAATCATGGGCTGCCGGTGCGGTGTTCATGCTGCTCCAAGCGAGCTTGGGGATGACGGTTTGCGGCACGACACCATACATACATTTTCGCGATTCGTATTTACCGGCTGTGGTCGATCACGTCTTGATCGAGAATCTTAAAGTCGGGCGATCCAAAGTAAGCTTGACCATCCGCCGGCAAGCTCATGGCGTCGGCATTGAGGTGATTCGCAGGGAAGGGGATGTGGAAGTAGCGGTACTGAAATGATCGATGGTAGCGGGTTCTACCGTTAATCGCTCGCCTGGGCGATAACAGCTCTGCGAGGAACTGCCGCCCGCACAACTAGCCCGCCAGATGATCCTATAATTTCGAATACTCATGGAGGGGACATTGGTCATGACATCCGCATTCCCAATTGCTCCCCCAGTGATCGGAAGCTTTGATTCCATTCTGGGAGGTCGCAGCCGGGCCCATGGCCGTTATTCGATGAACTTACAAGTACGGAGTGATAGGCGTTTTGTATCTCCCAGAGGCGAACCTCGAATGGAAAGGAGAGCGCCAGCTTGACGGCCGCATCCAGAGAAGCCAGTTTCTCAAGGTCGCAGGGTTGCGCCTCCCATTGCTCGGCCATGATCTCCAGCTTTCGACGCAGCGTAAATTCGAGAGTGGTCGCATCGAGCTCGATGCGCACAGCTCTTACTTCTTCCATCAAAGCTCGGACTAAGTCGACATTTACGTGCTCCGCCTCAATGGCCCTGCGCAGTTCCGCATTCAGCGTAACCTCTGCCGCCGCTTGAAAATGGCGAATGAGTGGCATCCCGTGAGCAGCGACGAAGCGCATGAGCGGTGCCCGACTGTCATACAACTGCCGGTAAGACGACTCTGCCTCGCCTATGGCCGAATTCAGAATGATCTGGAGGATCTTTCTCTGCTCGTCGCGGAAGAGCCACTTCAGGCTATAGCTGCCCGAGCCGAAGGCGACGTCGATGGCCCGGATCAAATCCGTGAATTCGCCGCTTTCGAAGGCCTGAGTGATGCGGGCGGCAGTGTCTTTATAAGCTTTATCATCGGTGAATTCGCGCACGCCGCCGGTGACGTAGTGATCGCCGAGGTGTACCGCTCCGAATGTCACGCGAGCTGATTCCAGCGTTATGTCTGACGTAATCCGAATACGACCAAAGGAAACCCGCGATTTCCCCGACGAAAGCACGGTGTGATCTTCTTGGTGAATCTGATAACAATAGGTTTGACTGTGCGGCGCATATGATTCAAAGAGGGAACTAATCGCATAATGCGCGCCGACCTTGTGCAGATCGATCATCGCGGGGCGGACAAACGTCTCGTAAATCTTCCTGCCATCACCCTGGTCGGGAATGTTGCTCTGGGCGACTGCAAGCTTATTCAAATACTCCTCTTCGATTTTCAAGTCGTTGAAGAGCGTTTGTGCCAATTGAACGGCCCTTCCCGAGTATTGAATTGCTTGCACAGTTTCCAGGCCGGAAAGCTCATCGAAAAACCAGCCACAGCTTGTGTACATCAACATTAGGTGGCGCTGGAGCTCCATGAGCTTTAGCGCCTGCACTTTTTCGCAATCTTCTAACTCATGGGCTGCTTGTTTTTGGAGGAAGTGGCTAGAGCTATCTCGCGAGCGTCTCAGAATTACAGATATGTACTCGTCGCGAGCCTGCCAGGGATTCGAGAATAGTCCGCCGGCGGCGAGCTCGAATTTGGGTGTAAGTGTATCTCGGAGCCAATCAAATGCCGCACGCAGAGGCGCGCGCCATTCCTGGTTCCAACCTGGCCGCCCGGAATTACAACCGCAGTTGGAGCGCCAGCGTTCGATGCCATGAACACAGCTCCAAGAAGTATTTTCGACGATTTCCACTTCATGGGTGGGCGGGTGTTTTTCAAGAAAATCACCATAAACGGTGAGCTCGGCCAGCTTCTGGTCTTCTATGTGGCGCAGTGCATAGCTCAGTGCCATATCTCCATGGGCACGATGATGTCCATACGTCTCGCCGTCGGTGGCGATATGGGCGAGCTGAGGCCATGTCCGCGTATCGGAGAACCCTCCCACAAGTCGCTGCGCAAAGTCCTCGCCGCGCATCAGAATATTCTCGAACGCCACGGCGTGTGAGATGGGGCCGTCGAAGAAAAACACCACGATGCTTCGTCCCGACGGTAGATTGACTAAGTAGGCCCGCGAGGGGTCAATCCGAGCGCCGCTAACGTCTTTCCATTCGCGCTTGCCAATCGGCCGAACCTGCTTGGCGGCATGCGGGGGCAGCAGAGTAAAGCGAATGTTTTGCGCAGCCAGCATCTCGAGCGTTTCTAAATTCACTGCCCCTTCCGGCAGCCACATCCCCTCGGGGTAGCGCCCGAACCGATATTCAAAATCACGAATGCCCCAGAGTACTTGGGTGGCCTTATCCCGGGCATTGGCGAGGGGCAAAATCATATGGTTATAGCCCTGCGCCATTGCCGCGCCATGCCCGCCAAAACGTTTGCAGGTCTCTTCCTCTGCCGCCTGAATGGATCTGTAGAGATGCGGGACCTTAGCTTCGATCCAAGAGATGAGCGTCGGACCGAAATCGAAGCTGATCTTCGAGTAGTTATTCACAATGTCGATGATTTTCTTCTCGCCGTCCAGAATGCGGCAGGCAGCGTTGGGCGCGTAACATTCGGCGGTGACCCGCTCGTTCCAATCATGGTACGGGTAGGCTGAATCCTGAATTTCTATGGCCTCAAGCCAGGGATTTTCTCTCGGAGGCTGATAGAAATGTGCATGTATGCAAAGATAGCGATCTTTCACGTTGTTCCTCGGTCGTCGGGAGTGAACGAAAACGGCTCGATAACAATGGAGTGTTCAGGAGCATGTGGCAGACATTCTAGGTTATTGCCTTCCGGTCCTAAATCGTTATATACGACATCCAGCGCGACGCCGAGCTTTTCACGGTGGCAAGCGTTCCCAAGCCGCTTCAGGCCCGATGGGCCACCATACGAATGCTGTGCGGAAAATGGAAAGACGCCGTCGTATCCCAGTTTCTCTGGCCCGCGAATTGGGCGACGGGCATCAGCTCAATAGCCGTGAACTTGCGGCGGCTTCTATCCGGTTATTTATGTATCGGCCGACGCAAAATTATGCTCTTCAGCTTTGGGTATTCTTAGAGATGCGATTGGATCGTTTTGGGCCACCCTGATTGTGGGAGTTGGCATTGGGTGGTTCGAATGGCGGCAGCGATCAGGGCTCTATGATCTGATTCCGAACAGCGTAACGCACCAACTCACTAACGGAATGCAATTCGAGTTTGCGCATGATGTTTGCGCGGTGGGTTTCTGCCGTCTTGACGCTTATGCCTAACGTCACCGCCACTTCTTTGCTGCTCCTGCCCTCTGACAATAGCTGCACGATCTCTCTCTCCCGCGAGGTGAGCCGATTGCGCATCAGAACTCGCGGTTCGTTGAGTGAACTCTGTCTGCAAAAGCCGTCGATCAGCATTTCTGCCGCGCGCGAGGTAAAAAACGAGCGGTGGTTGGCCAATGCTTCAACAGCAATGAGCAAATCACGATCCGCGTCTGACTTCATGATGTAGGCCCGAGCGCCAGCGTCAACAACTTCTCTAACCAACTGATCGGAGTAGTGCAACGAAAGAATGACTACTTCCGTTTTGGGAAGCAGCTTTCGTACCTTCCGCGCAGCTTCGAGCCCATTCAAATCCGGCATGCTTATGTCCATTACAACGATATCGGGCTTGTGCTGCGCGGCGAGCGCGACGGCTTCACGCCCTGTGGTAGCCTCGGCGCACACCATCCATCCGGGACGGGAGGAAAGAAGGGCCTTCAGCCCGCGTCGGATGATATCGTGATCGTCCGCCACCAGAATGCGAAGGTTACTCATCATCGGTATTCCCACCCGAGCTTTCTATGGCGCGAAGTAATACCCTTCATCGGAGCGCGCAGCTCACAAAACTAATATTCTTAACATGCCCCAGGTTCTGACCATCAGTGCTTCGCTGTATTTTCCGAACCCCGGGGAGGCGGCAGCTTCATCGATCTGATAATTAGCTTGACGCTCAGCGTTGCGTGCCTCGCCTTGTAACGCGTACCCTCGATACGGTTTTCTCCACGCGTGAAACAGCCATTGCACAGGGCGTGTTACTGCATGACTGGGATTGTCTCTGGATGGTCGATGCTCTCCAATAGGGGTGCCCGCACAGCGCATACGCCGTCGAGAACGGTCGAATCTACAAGGAGACGACATGCTAACTTTGCTGCTTATCATTCTGCTGTTGATGGCTGTTGGAGCATTGCCAACGTGGCCGTATAGCCGAAGTTGGGGCTATTATCCAAGCGGCGGTTTGGGCATTGTCCTCATTGTAATGCTCGTGCTGCTTCTAATGGGGCGATTCTGAAACGCCTGCAGCGGGGAGCGGGCGAATCCAAAATGGAAAGACCCGAGGCCTAGCCGACTATTCAATGGCCGTGGTTCGCACCGCTCCTAAGGGGCCGTTCATTGTCGCCGAAAGTAGGACGAAGAGGCTCTCGTCTTCGACGGCATGGCAAGAGTTTCGACTGAATTTCGCAGAGGGCCTGTCGGCCTCTGACCTCGTCGCGCTCCTGGTTTAGGCTTTCTTGCCTGGAAATCTATTTGTCCTTGAACAGAAGGTCAGATCTCTTACCAACCTAGGACTACCCTGAGAACGGGGGGTATAATGTTGGCCGCCTCGCGTGAAAAATGCCACGGCCATTCGCCACGTCCAGTTTGAAGACCTCGGTACGTTTGAAAGCGTACTCGTCGGCAACGGCTATCAGGTTCGATACTGCGATGTGGGGATAGACGATCTGCGTAGTCCTGACGTAGCGCATTGCGATCTGCTCGCAGTTTTGGGCGCCCCCGTTGGTGCATACGACGAAGAAAAATATCCTTTTCTCACGGATGAGATCAGGCTCATCGAGAAGCGGCTGAATTCCGGGCGGCCAACAATTGGGATTTGTCTGGGTGCTCAACTCCTTGCCCGCTCTTTGGGATCTCGCGTGTATCCTGGGTCGGCGAAAGAGATCGGTTGGGCTCCGCTCACACTGACCCGAGCAGGGATGCGCAGCCCGATCAGATGTTTTGAAGGCGTGCCCGTTCTCCATTGGCATGGCGACACCTTTAATCTGCCTCAGGGCGCCGAACTGCTTGCCTCTACGGCCGTTTGTCTCAACCAGGCTTTCGCCTTCGGAAAGGCGGTCCTTGCCTTTCAGTTCCACCCGGAAGCGTCAACGATAAACTTTGAGCGCTGGCTGATTGGTCATGCCGTGGAGATCAGCACTGGAGGTTTCTCAGCAGTCCAGTTACGAGCAGACGCGGCCCGCTTTGGGCCTCAGTCCGCGTCTGCCGGGCAGCAGTGCTTATGGGAATGGTTGCAGAGCCTTGATCCAGTAGAGCCAACCCGGAAGGACGTTTTTGATTCTCATGCTTGAATGGATCGCGTCTCTGTGAAGCAAGCGCTCCACAGGTTCCGCTTTGTGGGCCTTAGCCATCTGAGTCTTTTGGCCCTTCTAGCGCTGCAACTTCTTTTCGCATCAGGAATTGGGGCTCAGGTACAAGTACCCGCAGGACGCGGCGTGGTCCGTCTTGAGGCCACGCAACAGAGAAAAGAGGGCGACCGCTACATCGCCGATGGCGACGTAGACGTGCGTTACTTGGACATGCGGCTGCGAGCGGATCACATCGAGTATGATTCGAAAACATATGAGACGCTGGCGCGTGGTCACGTCATTTTTGATTACAACACTCAACATATTGAGGGGAACGAGGGTCACTATAACGTTCGTAGCGATCGGGGTGTTTTCCTGCACGTGCACGGAACGATCGCTGTTGCGCGGCGGCCCAATCCTAACGTTCTTTTTTCCACGAATCCTATCTATTTCGAAGCCGATGAGGTGGACAGGCTAAGCGACCAAACATACTTGTTCAAGAAAACATGGCTGACGATTTGCCTGCCTAACCGCCCCTTCTGGAAATTCTACGCCGTCCACGCCACTTTAAAAGTTAATCAGAAAGTGGTCCTGGTCCGCGCCAACTTTCGATTGCTCAAGGTTCCGCTCATCTATCTGCCCTATGCCAGCATTCCCGCGAGCCAAAGAGTGCGCCAGTCGGGGTTCATGATGCCCGAATTCTCGGAAAATTCGACGAATGGCTTTGTCTTCGGCGATTCCTATTATTGGGCGGCGACGGATTGGATGGACGCGGAGGGGGGAGCTCAGTTCTTGAGCAAGCGAGGATGGAGCCAAAGTCTGGATCTCCGAGCCGTCCCATGGAACAACGTGAATTTAGGCCTGCACTATTTTGGTGTAGAGGACCGGGGATTACCCGGAGCCAATGGCGTTTTGATTTCGGAAGGCGGGAATGAAGCGCATCTCCTGCTTACGGCAAACCTGACGCGCGGTTGGCGCGCCGTAGCGGACCTGAACTATCTGAACTCACTGACGTTCCGCTTGGCCTTCGCCACGACCTTTAATGAAGCGACCGTTTCCGAACAGCACAGCGACGCTTTCCTAACGAATAATTTTCGCGGATTTAGCCTGAACATAGCCGCGCTCAACTATAAGGACTTTCTGACTGCCCAACCGGAAACGAGCATTGTGCTCCGCAGCGCGCCTGAGGTGCGGTTCAGCTCCACAGACCGCCCCTTCCGGCATCGCTGGCCGGTCTATTTTGGCTTCGATAGTGTTAGCGGTGCGGTGCGCCGTTCGGACACCACTATCGACACGGGGCAGTTTGTCGAGCGCTCAGAACTCGCACCTCATATTCTGGTTCCGCTGCGTTGGGGCCCTTGGTTTGGAATTACGAGCACAGCGGGGTTCAGGGGTACCCATTACGGGGAACAACTCGCCAACGGCACGCCAGTAGGCCAAGGTTTGATTCGCACTGATGGCGAGTTCAGTGTGGAGCTGCACCCTCCCTCGTTCGAACGGATATGGGATCGAGGCAAGACCAAGTGGAAGCACGTACTCGAGCCGAAAATTACATATAACTACGTAACCGGCATTCAGGATTTCAGCCGGATCATTCGTTTCGATCAGGATGATACGATCACAGATACGAGCGAAATCGAATCCAGTGTTACCCAGCGTCTTTTCCGCAAAACGGGTGATGGTCAGGCGGAAGAGTTTCTCACCTGGCGCCTGGCGACAAAGTATTACGTGGACCCGACGTTCGGTGGAGCGTTGGTTCCAGGCCAGCGCAATGTTTTCGCTGCACTCGATTCGATCACGCCTTTCGCCTTCGCCGACCAGCCTCGCCGATGGTCGCCGATCGTTAGTGACGTGAAGATGAATTATACGGCGCGCTATGACATCCAATTGGAGACGGATTACGATTCCTCTACAGACAAATTAGCGGTACTTGGGCTCATTGCCACGATGCGTCCTTATCAGCAGTCATTCATCAGCCTAGCCCAGTTCAGAATAAACTCGGATCCCATATTGCAACCTCTGCAGAATCAGATTCGCCTTACAGGCGGTTGGGGCCAGATGAACCGCAAAGGCTGGAATGTAGCGACCTCGTTTGCCTACGATACGATTCAGCACGAACTGCAGTATGAGGTGGCCCAGGCAAGCTACAATGGCAGTTGCTGTGGAATCAGCTTTGAGTACAGGCGCCTGGCTCTTGGGCCCCTGCGCAACGACAATCAATTTCGAGCGGCGCTGCTCATCGCCAACATAGGGACGTTTGGCACCTTGCGCCGCCAGGAACGGGTTTTTTAGACACCCTAAGGGTCTATCGAGCTACCTGCTGCGAACATTAGTTGCGCAATGGCGCTAATTCAGTAAAATGCACCAAAGAGTGAGTTGAGATCTCCTTTTGAAGCCGATCTTTGTCCGGCTTACCTGGGATGACAATGGGTTCTCGTTGCATCGTTCCTACGCCTGCTCGCAAATCTGACGACTTCAGAATTTCGTTGGCGACTGGCGTTTAACCGCTCTACTGAGGAAGAGACTTGTTCGAGCGTCGCTCCGCGCTGCTGGGGTTCATTTCCAGGCTCCTGGATTTAGCTTTAACGGCGCTAGCTTTCCCTATCGCCTATTGGATTCGATTGCGGGTGCTGACCCACGTGGTGGGATCAGAGGTCGTGCGCCCGGCTATCTATCCCTTTTGGACATATTGGATTCTTTTTGCGGGCATCCTGATTATCTGGTTTCTCGCAGGCAACCTCCTTCACATTTATCGGGATATTGAACTGCGCAATCGCCAGCAGCTTGCTGGTGATGCCGCGAAACTGATTGTCTTGGGATTGGTGGCGCTGAACGCGGCACTGTATCTTTTTCGGGCTGATTACGTCAGCAGAGCGTTCATTCTGACGATCGCAGCAGTTGATTTTGTGTTGCTGGTGACGGGTAGGGTAGCCGTGCTCGGGGGCAGCAGGCGCCTGCGAGAGAAGCTTCAAAAGTTTCACTACTGCTTGATCGTGGGGCTCGGCCAGAACGCGCGCGAGCTCGCGACCTTGATTGAACAAAGTGAGCCTCTAGGCCTGCGATTAATAGGGTTTGTAAATCCCGGGACCGAATTACCTTCGAAAATCGCCGGGCTGAAATCTCAATATCCCGTCTTCGCCTTGGCCGATGTCTACGGCATCCTTGAGAATCATGTCATTGATGAACTCCTTTTCGCAGTGGGTAAGGAAGAACTGGAGAGCTTGGAGGCGCTCATCGATCGTTGCCACAAAGAGGGCATCCGCACCCGTGTGGATCTCGGTTTTTTCCCCCGAACCTTTCCGCGAGTGCACGTGGAAAATCTTCGGCATATTCCCTTGCTCACGCTTGGTTCCACGCCCGACAACGAACTTGCCCTGTTCGCCAAACGAACGGCCGACCTGCTTGTGAGCGCCCTGACACTTATCGTGCTTTCCCCAGTGATGCTAGTTTTAGGGCTTCTCGTGCGGTTAAGTTCGCCGGGCCCAGTTCTTTATAAGCAGATTCGCTGCGGCCTGAATGGCCGTCGATTTGCGCTTTACAAATTTCGCTCCATGGTGGCCAATGCCGATGAGCTCCGTTCCGATCTCGAGGCTTTAAATGAAGTTGATGGCGCGGCCTTCAAGATAAAAAATGATCCGCGCTGCACGCCGCTGGGCCGATTGCTGCGGAGGTTTAGCCTGGACGAACTGCCGCAGCTTTGGAACGTGCTGACAGGCGACATGTCTTTCGTGGGCCCCCGGCCGCCCTTGCCACAGGAAGTGGAAAGGTATGCTCCCTGGCAGCGGCGACGCTTGCGAATGCGCCCGGGGCTCACGTGCTTGTGGACTTTGGAGGGCCGAAATCGACTGAGCTTTGACCGGCTAGTACAGTTTGATCTGGCATACATTGACAACTGGTCTCTGTGGCTGGATTTGAAGATTTTCCTCAAGACGATACCGCACGTTGCACTAGGCCGCGGCGCGAGTTGAAGGCACATCCCTCTGTAGTTGGTGTTGAAGAGCGAGCGCCAGTCCAGCCAGGAACCAAAAGAGAAACACCACTACCGAATCGCCAAAGTCATATTGCGCAACCGAACTTACAAGCAAGGCACTCGTGCCACCGAGAATGCCCAACGAAAGGCCGTGAGGAAATCGATCTGCGTTCCCGCGGGTGTGCGCCACCAGACGCGCCAGCATCAGCCAATAAGCTGCCATCAGCGCAAGCCAGCAGCCCAGCACGACCAGTCCGAGCTCAACGCCAATCTCGATAGGCGTGGAATGGAAGTGCGATTGAAGGCCGTACTCTCTGTACGCCTCAAGGTCAAACTTCGTCGAATCGTCTCGCACCACGTTCATTCCGACGCCGAACCAGGGATGGGCTCGGATCAACTTCATTCCGTCGCGCCACATGAGCACGCGATAGGCAGTGCCTGGATCATTCATATCTATAATTCCCATACCCCGCCATCGGTGCATCGCCACGCTTGTTCCTGCAGCAGCCAGAATGAGGACTAGGGGCACAATTATTAGTCGGGACCAGTGGCTTAGAAAAAAGAAAACCTCCACTACACATCCGAAAGCGAAAGCCAGCCACGCGGCACGTGTGAGCGTCATACCCAGCGCAATCGTGAAGGCTAGGAATAATCCGGCAAAAACCGCGCTCGAGAGCGGGGAATGCCTTCGATGGGCAAGCCATAGTCCAAAAGCGAGGCACCCGAGAAGGTCCAGCACCGCCGCATAGGTGACGTAGTGGCTATAGAAGGCTCGCGCCCGCGCGGGGCGATCGGTTTCGATTTGCATGCCAAGCTCACTTAAATTCGCAGGATGCGGTGTACGATCCGGAGAAATAGAAATGGGGACAGCATCCTTGAGAATTTCGATACCGCCGCCATGCACAACCCGAAGCTGCATGCTTTTGCCCGGCGGCTCAGAATTCAGCCGCTGCAAGAGCTCTGTAGGTTTTTCGATGCTATGGCCGTCGACCTGAAGAATTACGTCGTTATCTCGAATCCCGGCCTGGTAGAAGGCCGCGCCGGGCACAGGGTTGTGGATACGAAGCCCCACGCCATCTATGTACTCCCAGCCGGCCCAAACGACTCCGGCAAGTCCGGAAAGAAACAGAATCGCCAGCAACTGTTTGGCACGCCGGGAATTAGGGACATTATGCGCGACGAGCAGAACCATAAAAATAAGGGTTACCTTGCGCATGCCCTCCCAGCTCGATGCCGGCAGCGGAGAGACGAACGTGGATACCGCACAGGCCATTAAGTACAGCAAGATCGGAAGGTCCAACGGCGAACCCTTTAGAATTCCGCGCCTCACAAACGCGAGACGTAGAACCCAGGCCACGGCCGCTCCTGCATATGCGATGTGACTACCGGCGATCGAAAGCGGCTGCGCAAAAACAAAGAGGCCAAGGAAGAATGCCGTGACTGTCTCTAGGATGTGGGCTGGCCTGCCCGCCAGCTTCGAAGCAAGGTCGTGCGGCCGACTTATATCGAGCACAGCTCCGGTGATGTGATCGGTTGCCATAGCCGCCGCGCCAGTGTCCCATTCTGTCGCGAGTTAGTCGAGCCCAACGATTCCATAGGCCTGATGATTCGGTCAGAAATTGTCTGTTCTCCTTATTGCCTGAAGGATAAGGTCTTCAGTAGACTTCGGCTCTTCTATGGTCTCGATTCTCATCACGACATACAATTCCGCTGCCGTTCTGAAACCGTGCCTCGAGTCTGTCTTGCAACAGGACTCGGCGGATTGGGAGATAATTATCGTAGACAACGCGTCTACGGACAGAACACGTGCGGTGCTTCATGAGTTCGAAACTCGCGCCCGAGTGATCCATAACGAAAAAAATGTTGGGTTTGCTGCCGGCCAGAATCAGGCTATGGCGCACGCCCGGGGCGACTGGCTTCTATCCCTTAATCCCGACGTGATCCTCAGCCCCGATTTCATAGGTAGGCTCGTAGCAGCAGGCGATTGCGAGGAGCGCGTTGGCGCTGTGTGCGGCAAGCTTTTGCGCTGGAAACCAGGCTCAAGCGTCGAACGCACGAATGTGATTGACTCAACAGGAATCTAC
>Ga0206871_10028_pt1 | contig 35727 bp, 29 predicted proteins | sample Alteio_BWOrgCont_33_FD_152627 | JGI IMG/M metagenome (GOLD analysis project Ga0206871, IMG submission 152627) | Enriched cells from forest soil in Barre Woods Harvard Forest LTER site, Petersham, Massachusetts, United States -... | ecosystem: Environmental > Terrestrial > Soil > Temperate forest >...
CTCTCCCGTTAGCAAAGACACACCATACCGGTAGAAAGAGATGTGCATAATCCGATAAGTAATTACATTAGCCGCAGCGCCGCCTCGACGCGCCAAAAGGTTGCGCGAATCGTACGTGATTCTTTTCACGTTTGCGTCTCACCCGTCTTCGTTGACTGTAAGTCTGCAAGCGACCTTCAGAGCATCCCGTAACACTGTGGTCCTTCAGGAGGGGCTGCCCTTCACACAACGCCGAAGCCGCTCTGCGGCCGGCTATATCATGCCAGGATCACAACCTTGACCATGACAACCCGCAGACCTCTTCTCCGCACCCTCCCATTTTGCAGTGTGTCACTTTGCCTTGCAGCTCTTTCTATTCCAGCTGTTGTTAGCACGTGAAATGTCGTGCGCCGTGCAAAGGCGTTGGTTCACAGTGGGTGAGAGTCCCGCCCGGGAACTGGATCGCTCCACCCGGTAGCAATCGGAGCAGCGGGGGAGGAGACGAAGCCGCTGAAGCCTCCGGTATAGGAGGTCGCTTTATGGCGACTTGGCAAGCATGTAGGCCGTAACACGAGTGAACGCTGAGCAGGCCTCGAAAAGTGCAATGCAGGAGCCGACCCGTCGACATTTCGGGGAAGGCCGATGCCGGTGGAAGAGTGCGAGCGATTCATGTTCCATCGGACCTGCCGGGGTAGTGGCGACGGCATGCAAGCAACGGGAACCAGACGCAACACGGGAAGTCCCAGCGGTGATCGCAGTTGGAGATCAACCAGCACCTCGTGAGAGTCAGGCTGGGCCGTTTGGGGTGACGGAGAGGCTCGTAGTACTGATGAAGCCGGGTAATGCCGGTGGAGGGAAGGGGCCTTAGTTGAAAGAAAACGCAAGAAGCGACGAAGACGGAGGGATTGGCGATGCGCCTAACAACCCCAGCAAGCGTTCAGAAGTTGCAGACGGCGTTACACGCAAAAGCGAAGGGATCGCCCAACCTTCGTTTCCACGCTCTGTATGACAAGGTGTATCGGCAAGACGTTCTGGCATTTGCCTACGAATGCTGCAAAGCCAACGGTGGAGCAGCAGGAGTCGACGGCCAAACGTTCGAGGACATCGAGGCGTACGGAGGGGAACGATGGCTGGACGAACTGACGCAAGAGCTGAAGAGCCGAACCTATCAACCGCTTCCTGTCCGGCGGGTATACATACCTAAGCCAGATGGGAAACAGCGGCCGTTAGGAGTGCCCGCAATCCGTGACAGGACAGCGGAAATGGCGGCAGTATTGGTTCTCGAACCGATTTTCGAAGCCGATCTGCAGCCGGAACAGTATGCCTATCGGCAAGACCGCAGCGCCCTGGACGCAGTGAAACAGGTCCATAAGCTGATCAACACCGGCCATGGAGAAATCGTAGATGCAGACCTCAGCTCCTACTTCGACACCCTTCCGCATTCCGAGCTTTTAAAGTCGGTGGCTCGTCGGGTCGTGGACGGGGCCATGCTCCAGCTCATCAAGATGTGGTTGGAGGCCCCGGTCGAGGAAACGGATGAGCGTGGGAACAAGCGTCGAAGCACGCGCAATCGGGACGAAGGTCGGGGCAGTCCTCAGGGCTCTCCGATCAGTCCTTTGTTGAGTAATCTGTACATGCGTCGGTTCGTGCTTGGCTGGAAGAAGCTGGGCCACGAGAAGCGTCTGAAAGCGTACACCGTTAATTACGCCGATGACCTCGTGATCTGTTGTCAAAGCAAGGCGGAAGAAGCCTTGATCACGATGCGGAACATGATGACGAAGCTGAAGTTGACGGTGAACGAGCAGAAGACGCGTGTCTGCAAGCTACCGGAAGAAAAGTTCGACTTTCTGGGGTACACGTTTGGACGATGCTATTCGACGAGGACGGGACGGGCCTACTTAGGAACGACCCCGTCGAAGAAACGGGTGCAGCGCATCTGTGCGTCGATTAGCACAGAGACCGGACGAAATAAGACCCTCCTGGATCAAGCGACAGTAGTAGAGACACTCAACCGCAAGATGATCGGTTGGGCCAACTATTTCTGTCTAGGACCAGTCAGCAAGGCCTATCGCATCGTGGAACGTCACGCATGCGCAAGGCTGCGTCGGTGGCTGTGTGCCAAGCACAAAATCTCGTGGCAGGCGACGAAGCTGTATTCGGACACGACCTTACACGACGAGCTTGGCTTAGTCCGTCTGACAAAGCGGACCAACAGCTTTCCGTGGGCGAGCGCGTGAGTCTTTCTCCGAGAGCCGGATGCGTTAATTGCGCACGTCCGGTTCGATGAGCGGGGTGTGAAAACGGAAGCACGGCACAGCTCGTGAGGCACCGACAGACGAAAGGGTCGGCAAACGGCTAGGCTGGGCCTAAACCACCGCGTCACACCTCGACTCCACCGGTGGAGATAGCAGATGAAATGTCCGCTTAGCGTGCGGCGAGGATGGTTCCATGGGAACGAGCGTGGAGAGCTATCCGAGGGCCGCAGTGGAGCGGGCGATGAAGGTACAGGAAGTGATTTTGCGGGCGATGGCGAAGAAGATCAGGTGGTGGCAGGCGGCGGAGATCATCGGTATCAGCGACCGGCAGATGCGGCGGTGGCGCGAACGTTATGAAGAACATGACTACGACGGCTTGAGCGACCGTCGGCGCGGCCGGCCAAGCGAGAAGCGCGTGCCCCTGGCACAGGTGGAGCAGGTGCTGGGGCTTTACCGGGAGAAGTATTTCGATCTGAACGTGCGCCATTTTCACGAGAAGCTCTGTCAGGAGCACGAGATCGAGCTGAGCTACACGTGGGTGAAGCTTGCCTTGCAAGGGGCGGGCCTGGTGGCCAAGGCGCGCCAACGAGGCGCGCACCGCCGGCGGCGCGAACGGCGGCCACTGCCGGGCATGCTGCTGCACATCGACGGCAGCCGCCATCAGTGGTTCCAGGATGAACGCTGGTACGACCTGATCGTGATCCTGGACGATGCCACCAGTGAGATTTATTACGCGCAGTTGGTGGAAGAGGAATCGACGGCAACGGTGATGGCGGCGGTGCGAGAGGGGATCGAGCGCAAGGGCCTGTTCTGCGCCTTGTACTCGGACCGGGGCAGTCATTTTTGGCACACGCCCAAGGCCGGAGGCAAGGTGGACCCGCATCGGGTCACGCAACTGGGCCGGGCGCTGCGCGATCTCGGTGTGCAAATGATTCCGGCCTACTCGCCGCAGGCGCGGGGCCGCTCGGAACGCAGCTTCGGCACCTGGCAGGGACGACTGCCGCAGGAACTCCGGCTGCAAGGAATCCATACTATCGAGGGCGCCAACCGCTTTCTGCGCGAGCACTACGTGGAGCAATTCAACCGCCGCTTTCAGGTGGCGGCCGCCCAGCGCGGCACAGCCTTCACCGCCTGCCCACGCCGCGATCTCGACCTGACCTTCGCCTTGCAGTTCGAGCGCACCGTCAACCGCGACAACACCGTCAGTTTTCAGAACCTGGCCTTGCAGATCGACAAGGTGAGTTGGCGCGGGACGCTCGCCGGCTGTACGGTCATCGTGCATCAGCACCTGGATGGCACGCTGAGCATGACCCACGGCCCAAGGCGGCTGGGACGCTATAGCAACCAAGGCACACCGATGGCCGCAACCGCAGCGCAACCGGCTGTTGAAAAGCCGCTCCGTGGAAAAGTCCAAAAAGCGACTTTCCCTCGCTTGGAAATCCCGCAAACTGCGCGGGATTCCCACTTTCCAACCGCCACGACTGCGCCAGGATGAAATATAAAACCGGACATTTCACGTGCTAAGAAAAGCGGACATTTGCACTTGCTAACAACACTCTTTCTATTCCAGCGTCAGCCGCTGACCGCGCGCTTCTGCAAGTTGGGCTGCGAAGCTGGACATTACCCCCTCGACATGGTTGGCCTCACCAACCTCTGGGGGACGCAGTCGGTCTTCCCTTCTTGAGTGTGAGTTCGCCACTTCGGCCCAACTTCAACGTTACATCCTTGGCCTTAGGTACGTTGATGGGAAAGAGGATCTCGCTGGAGCGGGAAATTCTCTTTCATGATCTTCCTCTGGGCTTCGTGGCTGTACCCTTGCGGGCAACAGCTTCCTTGCTCGTTCTTACTGGGTCGGACTAATCATTCGGAGCCATCCCGAACTCATTGCCTTCGGGATCGTGAAACGTCAGATGCTCGATGCCGCCTTTCGCGTCTTTGTCCACTTTCACTTCGATACCAAGGGCTTGAAGGTGTTTGTAGAACCCGTTGATGTCAGGGGTCTGCAACACGATGTTGAGCCAACCCCGGTCCAGACCGTAGGGGCCGTGCCGTGGATGGCCAACTGATCCTTCCTGCAGCAGAAGATCGAGGCGATATCCCGGAATCGTCAGATGACTCACCAGTCGGCCCGGCCCACGCTGTGTCCGGCTCGTCTCCTTAAAGCCAAGGACGCTCTGACACCAGCTACTCTCTTTGTCTATGTCCGCAACGGAGATCGTCGCGTGATGAGGAGCCAGATGAAACGGATTGACCCCCTCTTTTTGCGCAAAAAGAGGCTTCATCGCGGGCCACGATCCGAACAGAAAACAAAAAGACAAAACGATAAGACGTTTTAGACTCACATAACCTCCATTGGCAACACCTGCAACCTGTGCAGGCCTTATGATCCTGATTGCTGGCGAAACAAAAGCCGCCTCAGTATTGCTTCATTAAATCCATTGACCCGTTCACGATGGTGGACTCCCCGCAGCCCTTTTTCAGTGGCGAAGCATAAACCTCAAACGTTGGGTTGTCATACGAAGCGCCCTGCGGGATATAGCCAATCCTGCCATTGGCCAGTGATCATCATGGTGTTGGCAAACCGTGACTCCTTGCGCAAGTCCTCATACGCTGTTATCCCGGCTTTGTATTACACATGTGAGCTGCCTCAATGGAATTTCAGTTCATGCAGTACCGAAATACAAGACCAGAATGCTTTCTTTTCGCATCATTGACTGCGGGGAAAGAATGCTTCCTCCGTGATAAAGCTGCGTAACAGCTGGCGCCATAGATACCCTGAAAGCTTGCGAAGTGTGCTGGCGCAAGTACTGGCAGGGCAAGTATGCCGGCCGCTTCCGTCGAAGTACCTTTCGGCTTCGATTCAAGACAATATGGAATCTCGCTGACACACTGTTCGACCGCAAGGATGTCGGCTTCAATATCACTGTGATAAAAATCGTCCAGGGCTCATCAGCCAGCTATCTACGTAATCGAAACCGCGTTTGAAGGTGTCGCCGAACTCGGGACGGCATGGCAGCAAACCGTGATTGGCGCCCTCGAGGCCAACCATAGTCTTGTCCTTTGCCGCAGAGAGATCGTAAGCGGTTTCGAGCATCACCAAGTGCGCCGCGCATGTGCCTGACAGAACCAAAGTTGGAACCCGGATACCCTGCACGTTGCCCTGGGTGCTGTCGGCAGTGCTGCGCCAGACGATACCGACGATATTGTCAACATTCTCGCGGTACTCCGTTGTCACGCGCAGGCCCTGGAAGGATAGATAGTGCCTAACCGTCACGTTCAACGTCGTCAACGAGAGCATATCTTCCTGATCGGGCAAAGCCAACGGACCATATACCTGCGGAATAATCTGCACCGGCTTCGTTCCATCAGCCTTCAGGAGCATATGCGGCTCATGCGACCTCGACAGTAGCCGCAGATCGGCCAACTCCGCTCTTGCCCCGTTGACCTGGACGCTGGCGCCCGCGACGAGGAAGGGCTCATCGTCCTTGTAATCACCCGCACCCTTTTCGATCAGAGAGAGCCGGTACTGCGCCTGATCGATCACCAGATTGGCCTTTGCGCCCTGCGCCGAGAAGAAACGGTCCAAGAACTCCTTACTGTAGGTCGCCGATCGGGAAGCCGGGTTGAATCCGTTCTTCGGAGAAAACATGTCCAGGTCGGGGTTCGCTACACGTGGGAAATGCGGGTCGACCGCAGGATTGAGCCCCATCGTCCGCTCCGGGGCGCCGAAGTTCGCATCGATCAACATCAAGCCGTCAGCCTTAGGCAGATTATCCAGGCCCTTGCCGTCACATTTGTCGACCCGTTCCATTCCCTGGCATGCCGCCGGCCCGTTCTCCGCAACGTCCTCGTAGGAGGTCAGTTCCGGTCCGCCGGTGCTGTGACCGGTGAGCACGACCTTCTCCACCCCGGGAACGGCCCGTAGCGCTTTGATCGCTGCAGCGAGGGGCTGAATGAACTCGTAGTAGCTGGTCTCCGGACCGTAGTAGTTTACCGTCATCGCCCGGTAGCCGTATTTGGCCAGCGCGAAGGCGGTGAAATAGTTAAAGGTGTTCACATGCTCAGGATGCGTGACGAGCACAGCGATATGGCTTCTCACCGGATCCAGCGTCACTGGCTCAATCAGAAGCGCGTTGGCGTTATTGGCCAGCTGCACGTATGTCGTCTTTAGAGGAGGACCGCCTTCCGGTGTCGGAGAGAACTGGGCACGTACTGGCTGGCAATCTATGACGCAAGCCAAAAGTAAAATCCCGAGAACCTTCTTCATCCTCTGCTCCTGTCTTTGAGGCAAGATTGAGCGATGCCGAATGCTCCTAACAGCACCAAACCATACTATAGGCAACACATAATTGTATACAATAATATACGCAGTAATGTAGGCTTTCAAGATCGAAAACACAGACTCCTACGAAACGACGAATCAAGTAGATATCTAAAGCAACACCGCGCGACTTGACCACTCCTGACTTTGAGCTTGCCAATAATCCGCAGCGTGGCTAGCGGGGGCGATGAGCCGGTGCTTCGCCGGGATATTTGTCGATTACGCCGATTCAGAGGTAAGTGAAGGCGACTGACTGCAAGCCCGCGAGGTGATGTGATGGAAAGCCGTATCACGAAGAAGTCCGGCAATAGGAGCATTCGACCAATCCACCGGGTCATCGGGACGATCATTCTCCTCTTCACGCTGTATTTTGCCGTGACCGGAACGGTCATCCAATTCGTGGATCTACGCGCCATTCTCTCGCGTGCACCCGCAACCGACCCTGAGATGGCGCAGGTGCGCGAAGGGCTCAATGGGCCGGGCAATTATGTCGTCATTCAAGCAACTGATTATGCAGCGACCCCGTTCCCCGAGAACTTCGACTTTACATCGGCACTGACTAAGGTGCTGTATGGTGCCCGATTTGTCTTAGGAGACTCCACTCCGCTGAAGTTTGTCGAGTTGCGTATTCCCGGTGGCAAACCCATCGGCCTTGTACGTGCTGGGGAGCAGACGCTGAGGTTCGACGCAGTAACCGGAGCGCCCGTGCCCAATCCTCCGCCTCGTCGCCCTGCCAATCAGGAGCAGTCGGTTCACTCCACCTTCAAGCTGTTACACACTCTACGAGTAGTAGGGAATTGGATCACCTTCATAAACACGCTCGTAGCATTGGGCCTGTTCGTGATGATTGTGACGGGCCTAGTACTTTATTTCCAACTACTGCGCGCAAGGACCCGGGCTGGCCTAAAGGGCTTTTTCTGGTCCAGTGGCGGGACGTGGCGTTCGCTACATCGGGCTATATCCGTAATTGCGGCACTTTTTCTCCTCGTAGTCTCGGTCTCCGGAACGATGCTAGCTCTCGACGCCTTCGGTCTAGGTATTTACCAACTCACGCACAAAAATGCGGGCAAGTACGCTCGCTTTCCGATAGGCTCGGTTGGTGATTTTTCCTCGCCGCTTCTTGACAATAAGCTTCCTGAGATGCTGAAGAGCACCTTGTCCGCCGGTCACGGAGTAGTCAGTGCCTCGCCGATCAAGGTCGTCCGCCTGCGTTACTTCAATGGCATCCCCCAGGGTGTACTCATCGCCGGCAACGGCGACAGCACAGCCCAGCTAGTCTTCAACACTGAGACCGGTAAGCCCATGGGCTTGACCGAGCCGGGCTATCCGAAGACGCATTACCGTTTTGGCTGGCAAGAGCATGAACTCATGAAAAGGATCCATCGTGGCGACGCATTCGGAGTTCCGGGCCGGTTGATGGATCTGTTCGCCGGGTTGTCGCTGATTTACCTATCCATCTCAGGCGGGGTGATGTATGTGCAGCTATGGTGGAGACGCCGGGCTGGTGGGCGTACTGCCTTGTTCTGGATGTAGGCTCACTCCCCAAGGAAAGGCGATGGCCGTCTGAGATGTCAACTGGGTCGGTCGCGCCGACCAAGCTGGCCCCGGACCACGAGGCGGCCATCGATGCTGGCAAAAACCAGCTCCTCGACGACTATTCATCGTGCCCGGTGCGTTTGTCGCGGGCAGAAGCTGTTCCCGCAAGTCATCCGGCTGCTGAACAGATTCGACAGCTCTTCAGATTGACGATCGATTATGCTGCCAGGCTGAATCCCGCATCTTAGGAATTTCGCTCTGCTATCTCGCTTGTTTTCTGCGCGCTACGCAGATTCTCAGTCAGGCCGCCTCGAGGGAAGCACGCGAATGACAAAGCGTCTATACCGCACAGCATAGATGATTGTATACAGTATAGCATTTCCTAATGTATAGTGTCGTGCATTACGCTGAGATGGTCTCAGGCGCAATGAAATCGCCGGTGCCTTGCGCAACCGCGATGGTCGGTTGGAGGGTATTTATGAAGTGGCCGAACGAAACGAAGAACGTTGCCTGCCATGCGCGCGGGGTGCGCCGAGCAATGGATCGCTATTTAACTATGGAGATCTTGATGATCAGACTGCTCCCCCTGCTGATTATTCTGTCATTTTCATCTTCCTTGATAGGGCAAACCTTTTATGGGTCGATTTTGGGAACCGTGACGGACGCTTCGGGCGCTGTGGTACCGGATGCAAAGGTAACGGCGACCAATCTCAAAACAAATGAAGCTTCGGTCATTGACTCAGATTCAGAAGGAAAATTTAGCATTGTGAATCTTGTCCCGGCCACTTACAAGGTGGAAGTGACAAAAGAGGGCTTCAAGCGGTTCTTGGGCGAGTCACTGACAGTCGATGTCGGAGCAATAGTGCGCGTCGACGCCGCATTGGATGTGGGCAGCGCAGATCAAACTGTGCAAGTCACAAGCCAGGCGTCACTCCTGCCAACCGACTCGAGCACCATATCCCAGGTGATCGGAGGAGCGCAGGTACAAGGGACCCCGCTGAATGGCCGCAACGTCATGAACCTGATTTCCCTGGCCCCGGGCGTTGTGCCGCAGGGTTCTACCCAGGGGGACTTGGCGGGGAACCAGCACGGACACACCAGCCCCGGTGGTTGGGGCAACTATCAACTCGGCGGCGCCATAGCAGGCGAAAGCGCTGTCTATATTGACGGCTCCCCGGTCAATGTCCTTGGCCAGAATGCCATTGGCCTTGTCGTGACGCAGGACGCCATTCAGGAGTTCACGGTTGCCACGAGCAACGCCAGCGCGGATTTTGGACGGTTTGGCGGAGGTGTAGTGAGCATGACCACAAAGAGCGGCGGCAACGACTTCCACGGCTCGGTGTACGAGTACTTCAGGAATACCGTTCTCAACGCCAACAACTTTTTCAACAAGCAGGACGATATACCCAGGCCGGAGTGGGATCAAAACCAGTACGGCGCAGTTGTGAACGGGCCGATCAAAAAGGACAAAGCCTTCTTCCTCTTCACGTGGGAGGGATTCCGTTCTGCTATTGGTACGCCGTCACCGACGAATGTGCCAACCACCGCCATGCAGAACGGTATCTTTACCGACGCGATCCATGACCCTTTGGGAAATTGCAACATTGTCCATGATGCTGCGGCCGGAACATGGACTATCACCAATCTTTATGTCGGGAATTGCGGCGACCCGACCGCCAAGGTTATGAAGACTTATTACCCTCCGCCAAATTCTTCGGGCTCGGCGAACTACACCTCAAGCCCAGTGGTCACTGACGCGCAGAACCAGTACAACGGACGCGTCGATTACACGCTCAGTAACAAGCAGCGGATCTTTGGCCGTTACACCTATTGGACCCTGGCTGACACCGGGACTAATCAATTCGACAATTACGACGGATGGCCGACCGCACAAGGTCACGTCCTCAACACTTCACAGCAGGCTGTGGTGGGAGACACATACGCCTTCAACCCCACCACTGTGCTGGACGTTCGCCTCAATTACATGAGGCAATACTACCCGCAGCTTCCCGAGAGCACCTCGGTCAATCAAGCGCAATTCGGGCCTGCCTATGCGGCGCTCGCCCCTCAAACGATCATTCACACGCTTCCCGTTTACCAACTTAGCGGATCACATAACCTGTATAACTTCAGCTCCGTGTCCTCGTACTCCGTGTCCTGGTTTAACACTTATGGAATCGGGGCGAACATGATCAAGAGTATCGGTTCCCACACTTTGAAGTTCGGGACCGAGCTCCGTTTGATGGACCAAAGCGGTACCGGGTTTGCCAGTTACCCATCCGGAGAGTTCAACTTCAGCAACGCTTTCACCGGCGATGAATTTGCTGACTTTCTGTTGGGTTATCCCGACAGCGGATCCCTCAATACATACAATTCCACAGCGAGCTACAACTACTACCAGGCATATTATGTGACCGACACCTGGCGGGTGATGCAAAATCTCACGCTGAACCTGGGCCTGCGCTACGAGTTGCCGGGAGCCATTGCAGAAAGAAACAACAAGGATACCGTGCTGTTACCTAACGCAGTGGATCCATATACAGGAATCACAGGAACAGAGGCGTTGGTGGAATCCGGTCTCTACCCCCATAGACCCACAGTTCTTCCCAAAGACGACCTCTTTGCGCCGCGCCTGGGCTTTGCCTATAGCCCCGATAGCAAGACGGTAATTCGCGGCGGATACGGCCTCTCCTACCTGCCGCCCGATATCCAATCGGGAGTGTTTGCGAGCGCCTCTCTGGTGAATGGCGCCACGACTACTTTTACTAACGGCGGTAAAACACCTACCACGCTACTCTACAATCCCTTCCCTGGAGGAATCATTCAGCCGACCGGGCGAAGCGACCCGAGTTTCATGACCAAGTACGTAGGGCAGCAACTCACCGGACCAGTTCCATTTCAGTCGTACCCCTATGTGCAAGAGTGGAACCTGACCGTAAGTCGTGATTTCGGAAGGAGCTGGGTGGCCCAGATAGGATACTCCGGCTTGACGGGTACACACATACCCGGAATCGGCGCGAGCGGGATAACTGGGCGAGATCTGAACGAGCTTTCCAGCCAGTACTACTCACTGGGAAATGCGCTGCTGGGATCTGTGAGTCCGGGCAGCAGCGAAACTTTGGGACAAAGTTTGAGACCCTATCCACAGTATCAAAACGTGTATGACACGGCCAATTTTACCGGCTTCACCAATTACAACTCTTTGCAGGCAAATGTGAACAAACGCTTTGGATCTGGAGGAACGCTATTGGCCAACTACACGTGGGCAAGGGAGATGGGCAACACGGATACTATCAACGGTCCACTTGAAGTCAAGTCATCTATATCTGCAAGGGGAGGCGGCTACGGGCAAATTCAGGATTTTAACAACCCTCGAGGAGAATACTCGCTTCTCAGCTACAACGTGGCGCAGAGGGGTGTTATTAGCTATGTACTGGACCTGCCGTTCGGTAGAGGACAAAGATTCGCAAGTAATGTTGCTGGAGCGGTCAGCGCGCTGGTCTCCGGATGGAATGTGAGTGGAATTACGATCTTCCAGTCCGGATTTCCGCTATACATCACCGAGGCGAACTCCAATAATTTGGTAAGGAGTTTTGGTGGGGGAACGCTGCGTCCGAACGTGGTCTCTGGATGCAACAAGAGCATCGGCGGTACAGCGACCAAACGCCTGAATGGCTGGTTCAACACGGCCTGCTTTACTTTCCCGGGCCAATTCGCATTCGGAAATGAGTCCAGGACCGACGGCACCCTTACATCGGACGGTATCGCTAACTACGATTTTGCGCTAATGAAAACGACAAAAATCCTTGAGCGGGCGGATGTCCAGTTCCGCACGGAATTCTTTAACATCTTCAACCGACCGCAGTTTGCTCCTCCAGTGGCTCAGCACGATTCCTCTACTTTCGGGGACGTTATTGCACAGGCCAACCAGCCTCGTCAGATCCAGTTCAGTCTAAGGGTCAATTTCTAATCTCTTTGGAGGCGGAGCACCGTTGCATTCCGTTCGACGTAGCCGAGATCCGGCAACGCCTCCCCTCTTTCCAAATCGAAGAGGTGTTTCGAAATGGCTAGACGCCCCGAGGGTGTTGGCCGGCTGGTGGCGGGGATCCACTTGTGCGCGGTTTCTCTTTGTCAGGTAAGTTCGGGAGAGGCCGGCAGATCTCAGCCGACGGCGTTGAGCGAACTCACGAGGGACCATGTCATACCCGGACGCCACAGCAATGCGAAGAGGCAATTGACTATCCGATGGGTTCAAAGGAGACAGGTCGTGAAAATCCATTTGTGCTTGGCGTTGTTGGCCGGCGCGACTGTTGTGGACACCACAGCGATGGTTGCCGCCGGACAGCAGGCAGTTACGATGGGGCACGCCACCGAATTGATCGACAGAACGCTGCCGCCGACGACTACGGCCGCGCTTACCGTGACAAGTCCGTCCTTCAAGAACGGTAGCGACATACCGCATGAGAACACGCAGTATGGCGGGAACATCTTTCCCGGCCTTTCTTGGACCCCCGGCCCTTCAGGTACCCTCTCTTATGCGGTGATTGTACAGGGCCAGAGCCTTAGCGATCCGACCGGCGTAACCAGCATTCACTTGACGTTGTTCAATGTACCTGCAACGGTGAATTCATTAAAGGCCGGCATGATGCTTCCGCCAGATGGCGCCACCTATGGCCCGAACGTGCATGGCCTAAACCAGCCCTACGTAGGACCGCATGCCCACCCCAATTCCAAGAACGGATATCACTTTCAGGTTCTTGCCCTCGACACCGTCCTGCAATTCAAGCCGGACGTGCCATTCGACGCGCTGGTGGCCGCAATGAAGGGACATGTTCTCTCAAGCGGCGAACTGGTGGGCTTGGCAGCGACAGATCCCGATGCGCCGGCGCCCGTAGTTACTGCTCCCAATCCGATCCGCATTGAGACCGGGCTCATCTCTGGGCTTCCTGGCCGTGATCCATCCATTACGGTTTACAAGGGAATTCCTTATGCTGCTCCACCGGTCGGCGATCTTCGTTTCCGTGCCCCTCAGCCGCCCGTTCCTTGGCAAAATGTCCGCAAGGCAGACCATTTCGGCAAAACGTGTCCGCAGAACGGCCCAAGCGACAACATAAGCGAAGATTGTTTGTTCGCGAATGTGTGGACGGGCGCAACTCCCGCGTCCAATCGACGCCCGGTCTACGTGTGGATCTACGGAGGGGGCTTCAGCATGGGTTCCGGCTCGGATCCGAACCTCGATGGTGAATCCCTGGCTAAGAAGGGTCTGGTCGTGGTGACGTTCAATTACCGGATTGGTGCCCTGGGGTTCCTGGCTACCCCGGAATTGAGTCAGGAATCCGAGCATGATGCTTCTGGAAACTTTGGCCTGCTGGATGATATCGCTATGCTGCAATGGGTTCGCAGGAACATAGCTGCATTCGGCGGCGATCCCAATCGTGTGACTATCGGTGGACAATCGGCTGGCGCGGGGTCGGTGGGTTTTCTAGCGATTTCGCCCTTGGCCAAGGGCCTGTTTGAGAGAGCGATCGAAGAGAGCCACGCCCGCTATTCGCGGGACACGGAGTTGCGCTATCTATCCGTATCTTGGCGGTCTCTGAAAAGCGCGGAAGCGGATGGGATAAAGTTCTCTGAACAGCATGGCGCCCATTCTCTCAAGGAGTTGCGTGCTCTTCCGTGGGATCAGCTGCTTGTTCCCCCAAACATCGTCGACGAGAGTGTGGAGACAGGTAGCGATGCCAAGCCACCCCTCTTCCGCCCCGTCATCGACGGCTGGGTCTTACCGCGAGACTATAGCCAGACGTATGCCAGTGGTACTCAGAACGATGTCGAGGTAATGGCCGGCAATAATCGTGATGAGACCGGCGCAGTACCTGAGGACACCTTCGCAAAGCGGCGAGCACATCCAAGTCCGCCTAGCCCCGGGACCCCCCATGTTAATGTCACGCTCGCCGATTTTGAAAACGCTGCCCAGCGCAAGTTTGGTCCCCTGGCGGATGCATTCCTGGAACTCTATCCTGTTTCCAACGACGACGAGGCGGCGCTGCAGAGCAACGCGTCTGCACGTGACAACTCGCGTGTTTCCACATTCCTGTGGGCTTCGGATTGGAAGCAGAAGGCTGAGAAGCCCGTCTACACTTATTTCTGGACACACCGGCCGACGGGAGATCCTGGCGGAGCCCACCACGGGTCCGAGATTCTTTTTGCATTCAACAATCTGTATCTAAAGGATCAACCCTGGACCGATGAGGACAGAAGGATCGCAGACATCATGTCATCCTACTGGGTCAATTTCATTTCTACGGGCAACCCTAACGGGTCTGGGCTCCCCGTCTGGCCTGCTTTCCATCCGAATTCCCCGACCGTAATGGAACTCGGCGATCATTTTGGTCCGATCCCTGTGGCGTCGCAACCCAAATTGGAGTTTTGGGAGCACTTCTTTCAAACGCAGGAGGCTTGGTGAAGCGTGAAGATGCTTTTCGCGCCTTTGTGAGGGCATTTGAACGTGTCGAGGAGGATCGTACTCCGATCAGCTCGGTGCAGGCGATGCAAATCCAACGATCATGAATGCTTTGCGCACGACGACCGGATCCAAGCCGCGCTTGATTATCCCGTCGGCCAGCCCAGCCACGCCAGCACCGCCACGATTGCAATGCCGCTGAAGCTAAAAAAAGAGTAGAGACCTATCTTAGAGAGCGAGTGGTGGCGCTGGTCGACTGAGTAGATCGGCATCCGCGTCATGGAATAGAAAACGAAGCAGTTGTAGCAAAACTTGATGATGATGGTGCCCCAGACAACAAGGCTCGCCATGATGTTACGGAACGGCACAATCACAACAGAGGTCGCGGCTCTAAGGTCGGACCTCTGTTTCGCTTTCGGCTAATTCAGGTTAGAACCCTCCATGTCTTGATTGAGAAGACCGTCGATACCATTCACGATCCCCATCTCGGCGCAGCCAGGCAGGAGATGAGAGCCGAGCACCTCGAAGGTGGAACGTCCAAACGCGTCGTCGGAAGGGATGTAGTCGGTATCAGCCTCGCCGTTGGCGAGAGTAACTACAATAGTTTTCTGGAAAGGTGAGCCGCTCTTGGCCTCTTGGCCGATTTTGTTGTAAATCTCTCCGTTGACGCGACCGATGGCTATGTCACCGATTCGCAACGCTCCAACATCAATGTGGGTCGGAGGACCATCTTCGTAGTTGCCGGAAACACCTTCCCGCGCGTGATCAAGCCGCTTGCGACCTGGACAAGTTATCGATTTAGAGGAACCCTCGATCGCTGGGGCACTACGGAAGTGCGAAATGCCATCCATGACTCGCAGCGTTTCCTCTGCCATGAGCTGACCTATGGACTGGACAATTTGCCACGATTGAGTTTCAAGCTTGGGATCAAGGGGTGCCGCAGGTCGCTTTGCCCCACCGAACATGAGCCGCATCATGGCTGCAACACTTTCGAAACCGCCCTTCTCATCAGCCTTGGAGGGATCCATCTCGTTCTTGATTTGCGCTTCATCGATGGCGTTGATGGCGCGCCGATAAATTGGGTTCTGATCTCCAGCTGCTCCCGAACTCCAGACCGCTACGACTTTGTCGTCAAAGTTGTCTTCAAGATAACGCGAGGCCACTTCAGGGAAGTCACCCGAAATCTGGCCCCGCAGAAACATGGTGTTCGCGTGCATTGCGTAGTTCATGTAGATCGCAATGGGCTCGCCGCCGTTAGGTCTACAGAATTCAACAACTGCCAATGTCTTGTCGGAAGGGTAGGCGAAATTCGGTTCTTGTGACCACTGTCGCGTCTTGGGATCGATGGCATCGCGATTCACGTTTAGGAACAGCTGGCCCTCGCCGAATCCAATCTCGGCAGGCTGACTCGACGCTTTCGCCTGGCCTGCGGCTTGGATCATGCCCTGATATACCCGTTCAACATAGGCCTTCGATGCAGGCAAGGGCCCAGCTTTGCTACCGGGTATCGGTGCTCCGAGATCTGGCACATTGCTATGAACATGTACCGCAGAGATCACGAGGTTATCGAGGGGAATGTCGTAGCGGCTAGAGATTTCCTTCGAAAGCTTGTCGTAGAACTCCTGCGTGAACTTTCCCACTGCGACGTTCATTATTAGGGCCGAAGCGTTTCCGTTTTCGATGAAGATTGCCCTGGTGAAAACGTGGTCGTGGATGGAAGCGAATGGCGGAGGCATCATTGCCGGATCCGGCGTAATGTCGACTCTGGCCGCACCGACATGCAGCTGACCCGATGCCGTCGCTGCAATACACCAGACCAGCCCTGCAAGAGAGGCTAGAGATAAGAACGACGGCTTTTGTGTGAACATAATTTAGAACCCTTCTTGCTTTTGTGATTTTTCACAGTCGCCTACTGCTTTTGCGCGAATTCGGATGGCAAACAGACAAAGTTCTGTGCCGCGTCCGTGCTACTCGTTCCCTTGTATTGGGCCACTTTGGGATAGGCACACAAGGGGCGTGTGCGGACCTTACTGTCAATGTGATATGTAGCAGTGATCTGGTCCGGAGCCTCTCCCTTTTCCGTCCATTGCTCTATGACATCGACCCTGTTAAACACAGGATCCTGCGGATTGCCCGGCATGATAACCAGCCGAATCGATTTGGCTGCCTTGCTGGCTCCCACAGTTGTTACGACGTCGTTGTAGTAGTTGATGAGGTCTGTGGGGTTTTGGTAATTAATCCAACCAGTGTAGAAAAGCAGCTTGCCCCCATGATCCACGAATCCGCTAAGATTAGAATCCGTGATGAGTGTTGGAGAGGTATTCTTTATAGCCTTGTCAATGTCGCTATCCCAGTTCAGCGTCTTCCAGTCCCAGTTAGGATCATGGAACACCACATACTTAAACAAATCCAGCGGAGCCTGTTGTGGCTCTCCGATTGCAAACGAATACATCTGCTCTTCAGCACCCGGCGCTGGGCCTGGGACAATCACCTTCCCGGTACGCGGATTCACGGGGCCTTCATAGGTCTTCCGCAGTAGCTCGACTTGAGGAGCTGTCAGGCAATCAGGAGAGTCTGCCCCCTTGCACTGCAATACCTTGGGATCGAAGTGGCAACGGTTCGGCTCATTGATCACTCCATCTTCCACCCCATCTAACTCATCGCACTCTTTAAGTACAGCTTTATGGATCATGGAGTACTTGTCTTTCGGGATGAACCTGGCTGGGTCCTTGGCAATCAACCAGTCTGCCCAAAGTTGCTGAGCATAAGAAAGAACTAGGGGATTTGGTGGCCATGCCGCACAGATGGCGTCATAGTCCTCGGGAAAGCGCCTTGCCACAGCAATCTCTTCATAACCGCCTCGCGATGCGCCGAAGAAATATGAGTGCCTGGCAGCGCTTCCATAGAAGGCCTTCGTGATCTCCTTTCCATCCACTGTCATTGAATGGACGGCGCGGTAGCCGTAGTCAATGAGCCTTTCAGGATGGCCCAACGCAAAGCGTCCCCCCCACTTCTTCTTCCTTCGATCTGTCATGCCCGGCATCGGCGCTGCCCACGGCGTAGCCCAACGCCACCTCACTGATGAGTCCCCCATAACCGATATATCCGGACCATCCAGTGCCGCCCACACCCAAAAAGTTTCCGTTCCAGCCTGACAGCGGCAGCCAGACTTCGATTCTGATGTTGGAATCACTCGTAGGCTTCACAGTGGCAGTTACGCAGCAGAAAGCGGGAGTGGGCGGAAAGACCTGTCCCGGCAAAGCATGGAAGCTTGCAGGCGGCTTGAACTCCCCGGCAGCCACTGGCTGAGCCATGGTAATAGTAGTATCCGGCAGCGTTAGCTTGGCCAGGCTTTGGCACGACACAGCCGACGCCGTCTGCTGGCTTAAGGTGGTCGTACTCAGCGACAGCGCCCACATGGCGGATGCGGCAAGGTACTTGCATGTTTGACTCGGCCAGCCGTACGGCGTCGGTGAGCTATGTGGAAAGCAAGGCTCTTTCATTGCCATCTCCTGGGTATCATTGGGGGTCCGCGCAACCGTTTTCAGAACTGATTCATCATGTCGAGCATCCCGTTTACGATGCCCGTTTCCGCGCAATTTTTCGCGACGGGCGTCCCGGACAGTTCAAAGTACGGCGTATCGTAGGCAGCATCGTCCGCCAAGTACCCGATGCGGTCATTCACCAAGCTCATGACGATGGTGTTGGTGAATGGACTTTCCTTCTTCAGACGCCAATAAATTTTTGTCACCACTTCACCTGAGACGGAGGCCAGCGCAGTCTTATCGATCATCAGGAGTCCCAGCAGGATATCGACCTGAGCTGAGGGGGGAACGAGAACCTGCGCAGGGCGGTTTGGGTTCGGTTTCGTGTTGGGCGAACAAGTGACAATCCTCTGCGCCGCCATCAACTGAATGTCGGAATGCTCATGCTCGATATGATCCGCGGTCCGGAGAGCTTCTTCCGCCAGGATCTGGCCCTGCGTATCCACGAGACTGAAGCCGGGTTCCACGGTCTTCTTGGTGAAGGTGTAATCCCAGGTGATGAACTTCGGGTTCTGGTCGCCGACAGATCCGGTAGTCAAAAGCGCCACCACTTTATCATCGAAATGCTGTTCGATGAAGCGGGAGGTTGCGCCGGCCAGATCGCCGGTGAGCAGCTTGTTCTCGGGACCCATCACCACGGATCTCACAGCGTAGTTAACAAAGAACGCGATGGGCTCGTCGGCCATGGTTTCGAACTTGACCACCCAAACCGTCTTGTCCGAAGGACCATCGGGATTCGGGCCGATTCTCCAACCCTGCGAAGTGAGCACTTCGCGGTTAACGTTGACGTCAGCGTATCCCGTACCCACGCCCACTTTGGCCGGCTGCAGTTTCGCCTTGGCCTCGCGCACTGCGTCCAATATGCGTTCATCCACGTAGGCGGAATATGAGGCCGTCGCAGTGCCCCCAGCCCTTGCCGTACCACCTGGGGAAACTTTACCCGCTCGCGGAGCACTGTAGTCGTGGGTCGCCGTAATGAAGATGTTGTCTGCGGGAATGCCCACTTCTTGCGCGATCCGTCGGCGCACGGCCGTCGTGTCTCCGAACTCCACAAGGTCAGCTACAATGACCGCAGTTTTGGTCTTGGAATTGTCGAGCACCAGCGCACGCACATAAATCTTGTCGCGAACACCTTCAAACTGTGTTCCCCAGAGATTTGTCAGGCCAGTCAGGTCGGAAGGAGTGATGTCGACCTTGGCTACCGCCGCCCACAGTTGCCCCCGCTCAGTCGCGGCCGCTGGCAGCGAGCGAGCCGCCATGAAAGTTGTCAAAACAACAAATCTGAATAGATTACGCATGAGCTTATCAGTTGTCATGATCGTTTCATTTCCTGTTTGACCACATGGATCAGCCCTTCAACCTGGCATCGACGCTGTAGCGCCCCGGACCCGAAATGAAGATGACAGCGTGAGTCAGAAGATAGAGAACCATAAGCTGGCCGTGCTCAGCTGCATAATGTCCAAGGCCGTGGAAATATAGGTATTTGAATTTGAGGGACCAGGCGACGAAGATGACCCCAAACGAGAATAGCGTCGCCCATCTGGTCGCCAGTCCGAAAATCACCAAGATTGAACAGATACTATCGCCAATCATGGCAATAATAAGGCTGGTGGTGGAGCCCAGGTGCAAAGGGTCCGAGAATGTCGGAGCCATCGCAGAGAAGGTAAATATCTTTTCGTACCCGTGTTTGAGGAAGAGACTAATACTGGTCGACACACGAAGAAATAACAGTCCGGCGTCGATATCAGTTGACAAGAAACGAAGTCTTACGATGCGGCTTAGCATATGCATTCACCTTCCTGCGGTGCCCCTATTCAGTCGGCGTCAGAATTGCATCTTGGGCGTGTCACATAACACCCGCGCTGGCAGTTGACATTGGCCGCACAGGTCAGTCCGTGAGTCGGGCATCGATGCTGTGACGCCCTGGGCCGGCAATGAAGATAGCAATCAGAGAGACGAGGTAAAGAACACAAAGCTCGCCGTGGTCTGCCACCAGGTGGCCGAAATATAAGAACCTATAATTGACCACCCACGCGACAAAGATGACGATGAACGACAACACACTCGCCCAGCGAGTTCCCAGTCCAACGATGATCAGCAGTGAACATATGCCATCGGCGACAAAGCCGGTGGCGAAGCCTAGACGCAATGGGTGCGAGACAACCGGCGCCAGTTGAGAAGAGTTGAATATGCTTTCATATCCATATGTGAGAATGAGGCTAATACCGATCGACACACGAAGTAAGAGCAGCCCTGCGTCAATAGCAGTTGGGATGAAGCGAAAACTCACAATGCGGCTTAGCATGCAGTTCCTTTTCTAGTTACATCTCCGTGTTGAGAACTACCCACCGGTTTCCTGCGATTACTGGCGACTGCCTGGGGAGTGCCGGATTCTATGCAGACAACGTTGCTTGCCTCGTTAGTGCTGCTCGTCCCCTTCCATTGGCCAAAGGTCAGTCCTGCAACTGGGCATCGATGCTGTAGCGCCCTGGGCCGCCGATGAAGAGGGCAACCATAACGATGATGTACAGCAGACAAAGCTCGCCATGGTCTGCTACATAGTGACCAAAAAATATGAAGTGGTAATTGAAGGCCCAAGCGACGAAGATGACGACGGCCGAGAACATGCTCGCCCAGCGGGTTCCCAGTCCGAAAATGATGAGCAGTGAACAGATCCCATCGGCGAGCATGGCAAAGACAAGGCTGGTGGTGGAGCCCAGATGCAATGGGTCCGAGAAAGTTGGAGCCATCCGAGAGAAGTGGAATATCTTCTCATAGCCATGCTTTAGAAAGATACTCATACCGATCGCAACGCGAAGGAAGAGCAACTGCGCGTCGGTACTGGTTGGCAAGAAGCGTAGTTTTAGGATGCTGCTCAACAATTGCGGTGCTCCTCTTGGAAGAGTTCCGTTTGGACCTACTGCTCTCGCCATCCTTCGGGCCGTCGCTATCCGAGACGGCAGATTCAAAGCGGCTTGCAGACCGACTCCATCGACCCGCCGAGTACCGCAAGTCGGATTTACGACGACTTTGCTTGAAGCTCGCAATCGCTGGGTCATGTCACGATTCTCACAAAGAGAGGATGAATCTTTTGCGTAGGCCACGAAACCGTTGCCGGCAACTCGATTCCACCGGCTACATGAAGTCGGGGCAGTGCGATGTGCGCATTGCCCCACTGAATCGATTAGAAGTTTAATCGTAGGCTAAGCTGACCCAATCGAGGCTGGTTCGCCTGGGCGGAGACCTGGTTATAGAACGCGCCGTTAATCGCTTCACCTGGAGGATTGAACTGCGGGTGGTTGAAGAGGTTGAATAACTCGGCGCGAAATTGCAGATCGAACCGTTCCGTGAGCTTCGTTGCTTTCAACACCGAGAAATCGAAGTTATCGGTGCCTTGGGCGCGTATAGCATCATCGTTACGGGTCTCGTTGCCGAATGCGAAGTCGCCGGGATAGGTAAAGCAAGCGGCGTTGAACCATTGCCCTTTAATAACTTTTGAATACGGCGAACCGGAGAGGGTCTTCTTGCAGCCAGCAACGTAATTGGGACGAATTGTCCCGGCGCCAAAATGCAGACTCAGGTAGTTTCCGTTGGCCTCGCTGATCCCCAACGGGAAGCCGCTTTGGAATGTCGTGATGCCATTGACCGCCCACCCGGAGACCAACTTGTCAGCAACTCCCTGCACCCCGGAAGCGTATTTCTGGCCCTTGCCAAATGGCAGGTTTAGAACGTAGCTGATGACCGCACGCTGCGGGGTGTCGTAGCCTAGGATGGAGCGTTCTCCCGGGGGATTGTTGAAGTCCTGAATTAGCCCCACGCTGCCATTATTGGAGCCGCCCGCCTTAGGTTCGAGAAAATTGGTCAGCGTGTCAGTGTTACCCATCGACTTCGACCAAGTATATGAACCCATGATCAGGCTACCGTTTTTTGAAGCGATACAGACTTTTCATCTGAAATGCTGCATAGACAATACTGCCGACATAGGGGATAGAATTTTGCAGATCCTGGAAATAGGGGTAAGGCCTTAGGGCTTGACCTGCAGCTATGATGCTTGCCGGAGTTGCGCCATTATTCTCCATGGTCTGCAGTTGCGAATAGTATTGGCTGGGAAGCTGGTCAATTCCGTAATAACCGGTTCCAAGTCCTCCGAGTGAAGGCAGATGGTTTCCGATCGCCCCAGCATAGGCGATATCCACCGTCCAGTCCCGTAGTATTTCCCGTCCGATCCCGAGATTCCATTGTTGCGCGCTCGGAAACTTGTCGGTTGGGATGGGACTCGGGACAACTTGATTCGCAAATTGACTAATGAATGTGGGATCTCGTCCCAGCGGTTGCAGGATTTTCGCCCCATCCAGAACCCCGAAAGGATTCTGTAAGCCATGGTATTGAGTCGTGGTAATTGTCGTAGTTGCGGAATTCACTGGAGAAGCGCTCAAGGTCGCACCAGGAGAAAGATCCGGCGGCAGATAGACCAGTCCGTATCCACCGTTAATCGTCGTGCGGGATCCCAGGCGATAGGCAAAACTCACTCGCGGCGAAAACAGATTGTATTTCACGGGCTCGACGGACCGGGATTTATATTGGGGGGAATCCACCAATACGACAGCTCCATTCAGTCCGGTTACCGGATCGATCGTGTTGGGCAGCAGCACAGTACTCCGGTTCTTCTTTTCCTCTATGCCGCCTGGCAGCTCCCAGCGCAGACCCAGGCTGAGAGTCAGGTTCGGGCTTGTCTGCCACGTATCGGTCACATAATAGGCCTGCGGGTTATTGAAGGAAGTAATGCTTTGGGCCGTTGTAATCGATGCGCTTTGGTAATCACCCAATAGGAAGCCGGCGAACTCGTTCCCCGTCACAAATGGTAAGAAAAGAAAACCGCCCCCCTCGTCGATGTGGCTGCCGGTGGCGCCTCCTCTTTGCATCGAACGAAGTTCGGCTCCGAACTTTAATGTGTGATTGCCTTTGATTTTCACCAAACTGGCGCCCAGAATATAGTCGTTGAATGTGTCGGCGGAGTTCACGCCTGGGCCAAAGAACCCTTGGAGGTTGTCAGGACCCAATATATGGGTCAACGGGATCATGTGGAAACTCTGCTGTGGGCTTAGAGCCGCCCATCCCGGACCGAACTGCGATTCATCGATTCCGAGGGTAGGCGGAACATTGCCGTAGAACTGACGCAGGTAGGAAAGCCGAACATCCAAAATCGTGGTGGGATTAAACGTATAGGTATCTCCCAGCACAGCCTGCTGCGTAAAGCTCTCGCTGAACGCGCTGCCGGAATCTATCGGCGTTTCCCCGTACGGCTTCAGGCTCGAATCTTTCACATTCCAATAGGTGTAGCGCCCGAAGAACCGCTGTTTGTCGCTAATGTTGTAATCGATGCGTCCGCTCACCTGATACGTCTTGTTCCCTGCAACTGGGGAGGTAAACAAAGTATTCGCGTCAGGAGTCGCCGCGCTCGGTGTTGGGAAAAGCCCGAACAGAATCACTGCGGTCGAGTCAAAGCAAGAAGTGGGGATCGTCGAGGTGTTGGTGGCAGCGTTATACGGAATGACGCAGTTTCCGGTTGGGTCGGTGATTTGCCCCTTGAAGATTCCGTGCTCCTGATTATAGGTAGGAACGCCGGAATTTGTAGCTTGGCCAAGTAGAGAACGGAATCCCTCCCAGTTGGCTGTGAAGAAGGCCTTGTCTCTCTTGATCGGTCCGCTGACGAAAAAGCCATACTGATTCTGATTCCATTTCGGCCGAGCCAGGCCAGCGTTGTTGCTGAAGAAGTCATTGGCATTGAGGACGTTGTTGCGAAAGTACTCATACACCGTGCCGTGTATGTCGTTGGTACCGCTCTTCGTGCTCATCTCAACTACGCCGCCGGCAAAACGGCCGAATTCCGCACTGACGGCATTCGTGGAAACCTTAAACTCCTGAACGGCGTCCTGCGTGGGAATTAGCGCGACAAAATTTTGGTACACATCGACCGTCGCGCCATCGACATACTCGGCGCTCTGTCCCGCGATACCGCCCCCAATCTGGTAATTTCCCCATCCCTGGTTGTTGGTGTGGTTGCCCTGGTTCATGGAAGCCGATCCTGACGTCGCACCCTGCGGCACAACGCCGGGCACGAGAGCAATCAGGTTCATGGTGTTGCGGCCATTCAACGGCATCTGTTGGACCAGCTCGCCGTTGATTTCGGAACCCAGGGTGCCGGAGTCGGTCTGTAGGAGAGGCGGTTGGGTTGTCACAATTACGGTTTCGGTTTTGGCGCCTGCTTCCAGCGGCGTATCGACGCGCACCGTGTTATCTACCTGCACCGGGATTGGCGAGCGCGAGAAACCCTTGAACCCGTCTGCCGATACTTCCACCTTATAGGCCGCGGGCAGCAGTTCGACAAAACGATAATTTCCGCTTCCGTCCGATTGGACTGTCGTTTTTTCATTGGTTCCAATGTTGGTCAATGTCACCGTAGCATTGGGAATGGCGGCGCCCGTAGTGTCGGTCACAGTTCCTACGATGCCACCGAAGCTCTGCGCCCTCAGTGAAGATGTGAACGGACCGAGCATGACCGCCAACAGCCCCAGCGCTATCAAAAGACCTGTTGAAATATTTGACCTCTGCATCCTATCCTCCCTTGATGATTTACGTTCATCAAATTGGACTTCCGGCACTCGCGATGTATTTGAACGTTGTGCCCGTCGAACGTTGGAGAATTGGCGAGCTTTGGGAACTCCATTCAGCAACGGCTACAGACCCTAATGGCGCCACAAAGCCGCGTCTAGGTCTAGTACGAGAGAGTCTTATTAAGTGCATCATCATCAATAGCTTGGGCGCTAAGACTATACGTGGATTCGCAAAGATCGTCCTCGAGCCGTGGGCACGTCGGCTAAATTCTCCCTGGCTCGAACGCTAAGATTCTGGCATCGGAGCAGGTGCGGGGGCGGTAACGCAGGAGTTGACATCTGGATTTGGGCCTATTGAGTTCCGCGAAATGTACGACGGGAATACGGATTTGACTTACTCGTTTGTGAATCCGAAGGACGGACATATTTTGTCCGTCCTTTGTGGGAGTCCTATGATGATTTTCTTTTGGGGAGTTGCCGGAGCTAGAGGCAAGACTATGCGGCTAATAAATAGTTCGACCGCTGAACGGATTGGACGCAGTCGGAACCTTAATTCACTCTGACAGCACCTTGTCCGTCGATCAGCTCTAGAACACAGGAACTTCTCGGTTGGCCATATTCCAGAGCTGGGCCAGAGACATCAATCAGTACTGCCGCATCATACCCAACAGTCCATTCACAATGGTGGATTCCCCGCACCCTTTCTTCAGTGGAGAACCAAAGACTTCGAATGTCGGATTGGCATATGAGGCGTCTTGAGGGATGTAACCGATTCTGCCATTAGCTATCGTAATCATCATGGTATTGGTGAAGGGAGACTCCTTGTGCAGGTGCTGATAGATATTCGTCACCACTTCCGCCGATACGGAGGTTATGGCGATCCTATCAATCATCAGCACGCTCAGCCGGAAATTGACGGGATCTGCATCTACGATCTTCCTATCCTGTCCGTTCTCTATAAGCTTCTGTCCCGGACACGTTACGGTCTTCTCCATTCCCCAGATTCTCGGCTCCGAGACTGGATTCTTGCTACTGTCGGCCACTCGGACAACTTCCTCCCCAAGGATTCGTCCCAGCACATCGACCGCTTTGAAGTCATTTTCAACGTCTGGTTTTTCAGACATCTGGGGCATGAGGATCGGGGCCTGGTCGCCGGCCGCCCCCATAGTCCATACTGCGACGATTTTGTCGTCGTAGTGCTGTTCGACGAAGCGGGAAGTGGCACCTGCCAATTCTCCTGTCAGCAAGGAGCCCCTCAAGTTCACCACGACGCCGTGAACGGCGTAATTAATCAGTAAGGCAAGAGGCTTTCCTGCTGTGGATTCGAATTTGACTACCCATACAGCCTTGTCGGATGGACCATCCTGGTTACGGCCCAGGGTGTAGCTGCCGTTCGGGGTAAGCTGGTCGCGGTTGATGTTAATATCGGCGTACCCGGATCCCACTGCGACGCGCGCTGGCTGCATATTGGCTTTGGCCTGCTTGAGCGCTGCAACTAGATCGTCTTCCACTCTGGCAATCCAGGCTGCCGCGGCGGGTCCGGCCTTTCGCGTGCCGCCCGCATTTTGCAGGCTGAACAGCGGTGCGCTGTGATTGTGTGTGGCGGCCATGATGATATTGGAAGTGGGAATACCAGTTTCCCTGGCAATGCGCGCCGTCAGCTGCGTGCCATCGGTGATCTCAACTGAGTCCATCGCAATGAGAGCGGCCGTGGTGACGTCATTGCCCAGGACAATCGCGCGCGCGTAGATCTTGTCGTGAACTCCCGTGTACTGGACTTCAAACAGGTTGGTCAGGCCGGTGGGGTCAGTGGGCGTCATGTCAACTTTGGCGACGCCCACCCGCAGGATGCCCGGTTCAGCGGCGAAAGCGCTGCCTATCGAAGCCCCGAAAGCGAAAACGATCAAACAGGTCAACCGTAATCGTTGCAAAGTTTGCACTAGTGTTATGTCCCAGAAATAGTTTGCAATAGTGGCTGAGCTGGTGCAGACCAATGATGGCTCCTCTTCATTTATCTGAAAATCAGCTGCGCGTAATCGCGAAGACCCATTCTCCAGCTGTTCCATTTGGTTGTCCGCTTGGGGTAGACGATGCGATGATAACTTGGGAGTTTGTCGATACCGGCATTCGCGCAGATCTCATCGTCCGCGACAAAGTAGTCAAAATGATCTTCTACGGGTGTGGTCGAACGAAAATATACTTTGTAATTTCTAGCGAATTGTTCCGGATACCTCATAACGGCTGGATAAGGCCGCTCATAGGACATTCGAAGAGTTTCATGAGTCATGCTTGCGGTAAACGTCCCGATACTTCCGAACAATTCCGGATGCCTGAACCCGATATCGCATGACTGGTAAGAACCCATCGAGAGGCCTGCAATTGCCCTGTTCCACTTGCCGGTCTTGACGCGATAGTTCTTATCAAAAGAGGGGATGCAGCTTTCGGTCAGTATCCGTTCAAAAGCTTCGTCTATAACGCCATTGGCGGTATAGCTGTAACGGACCATGCCGTTGTTCATGACGATTATGAGAGGTTCAGCTTTGCCTTCGGCAATGAGATTATCCAGAATGTAGGCGACCTTGCCGCAATATTGCCAAACTGTCTCGTTTTCCCCCATGCCGTGCAGAAGATAGAGCACAGGATATTCCTTGTTCGACTTCATATATCCGGGAGGCGTATAAACTACGCACCGTTCCCAGGACTTGAGCACATCCGTCCAATAAATGTGCCGGCTCACGACACCATGGGGTACATCCTCGACGAACATGAATTCCAATTCGGCATCAGGAACCTCAACAAGGTTGTGCGGGCGACCTGCTGACCAGTGAATCGGGATGTATGGATCAAGGAAGATCATGCTATCGACGTAGACATCGACGTTCATGGGCCCGGTGTGATTTTCGTCATAAGGAAGCAGCCCTTCGAATACTCCATTCTCCTGCTTCGTTAGAATGAACTGGCCGTCACGGACAAGACCAAACCTCAACGTAACGTCTTTGGCTTTCGGCGCATAGATGCGAAACGAAATGTCGCCGTTGGACTGCACGAAAGCTCCTGCCTCTATGGGTTTGCCATTAATTTGAGGGGGATTTGGCGGGTCGAAGTCCAATGCCAGGTCGCTAAATACTTTGTTTGACAAAAACTCCTTGCTAAATTCCGTAGTGATTCCGGTGGAATTGTCGACTGCCTCAACGAGGTTTCTCGATGCAGACGAGGTGATCGGATGAAGATTCTGTTTAGGAATAAGCGCCGATGGCACTCCATTGGCACTCAGTGCGAACGAACGAACGGCCGTTGAAAGTGCGGCTGCTCCACACACCGTCGCAGCACCGCCCAGCAAAGAGCGACGCGTAAGATTCTTTTCAAACTGTGAACCCTCTGCCACTGCATGCCTCCGCCTTTTCTGATGAACGCTGGTCAATGTAATTCACAATTGCTCGATTACTCGCAATCATGACACCCACGGGTCCAACGGCTAAAGATCCTAATGGCACCACAATGCCGCGTATAGGTCCACTACGAGAGAGTCTTTTTAAGTTAAGTATTATCAATAGTTTCGACAGCATGACTGTACGTATATTCGCAAAGATTGTACCCTGAGCCGTACAATCATCAGCCGAAGTCGAAGTGCGCTCAGCAGTAAACGGGATGGTCAACAGGATGCGAACGGAGGAGACGAGAGATGAAACGAGCCACGCTGTCCGGTTGAGCCCTGCTCAACGTGCGGCGGTCATCGAAGAGATGAACCGGATTCTCGCCGATCCCGCATTCAATGGCAGCAAGCGGTGCGTCATACTCTTTAAACATTTGGTTACTAGCGCCCTCTCAGGCGACCAGAGCGAATGCAAAGAGCGAACTCTCGGAATTGAGGTTTTCGGGCGCGACCGAAGCTACGATTCCCAGGCCGACCCGGTCGTGCGCATGACCGCGAATGAAATTCGCAAGCGATTAGCGCAGTGCTATTACGAAGAGCGGGATTCCCATCATGGCGTCAAGATCCGCCTGATTCGGGGCGGCTATGTTCCCCAATTCGATTTTGGGTTGTCGGATCATTCTGATTCCGATGTGGCAGCGGCTTCGGAAGAGCCTTCCGGCCCATTTATTTTGCCCACGGCCGAAATTCAGCAAATCGGAAGATTGCATACCTTCGCCCGGCTCGTTTCCCAGCGCAAGTGGCTTTTGTGGACAGGGATCGCCATTTTGACGTTCGCTGCGTGTATCTCTCTCTATCATTACGACCCAGCCCGATCCAGGCAGGAGCTGTTCTGGGAGCCCCTACTCCATTTCGATCAGCCGTTAATGATATGTTTGGCGGATGACCCCTCTCTCGTAGGCGCAAGTGGAGAAGACCGCTCGCAGACGATCGCTAATGTGAGCTCGTCTCGCGAAACACCCGTAATTCCAAAGCCACCCGACTCAGTACCAAGCACTCCGTTTGTGGATGTAAACACGGCCAACGAAATAACAAGCTGGCTGGTGGCCCGCGGCAGGAAGGTCATCCTCCACCGAGCCTCCCGAGTTACGCTTCGCTTGTTTCGTCAGGGACCTGCAGTGTTGATCGGCGGGTTCGACAATCCATGGTCCTTGATTTTGCTTTCAAATCTGCGCTACAGCATCCATGTTGATCCCTCCACCCATGACAAGTGGATTGAGGATGCACAAAATCCGTCGAAGCGTGAATGGAAAATCAAAGGCGGGTTGCATTTTGACGATTCTTTCGTTGATTACGCTGTGATCACACGTTTTTGGGACAGTGAAACAGGAAACTGGATTATTGCGATAAGCAGCCTCGGACCCCACGGCTCACGCGCAGCGTCCGAATTGATTACGGATGACTCGTATGCCAAATCCCTTCCTCTTAATATCGGTTCGAAGGCGAATTTTCAGATTATCCTGAAAACCTCCGTTATCAACGGAACCAGCAGCCCTCCCAATGTGCTCGCCGTTCATGCGTGGTAGCCTCTTTGGGCTCCCTGCGCAAATATTGTCGCCGCCAAAACAACTAGAGCGCACGAGTGTATGGCGAGGCTTTTGGCAGCAGTCGGCCAGATCCTCCTGGGAGTACGCTCCTCGTCGGTCAACTCAATATGATTTTCGGTGCCATGACAGGACAGGCGGAAGGCGTCATATGAGTTTTCCGAAGCCCTGATCGCTTAGCGAAGGATGAGTGCATTCAGGACGACCTGGTACGACGGTTTTCCGTCTAGCAGCCTGACTATTTCTTCCAACACGTGCCTTCCCGTTTGGTGTCGTTGCTGGCTAGGCGATTTCAGTGGGACCGGATACCAAGTTGCGTAAAATGATGTATACACTATAGTACGCACTGTGATATCGTTCTGTTTGGCAACGGCTAGAAATACGGCGGCGTGTTGAGCGGAGTTGCCGACAAGCTGGTCTCCGGTTGGGCGGTCAATCGCATTACTACCTTCCAGGACGGCTTCCCGATGGGGTTAAACGAAAACAATCCCAACGCTCTGACTCAGTGTTTTGGCGGTGGCAAGCTTCGCCCCAATTACACTCCGGGATGCAAGAAGACTCTCACCGGTTCGGCGCTTTCGAAGTTCAAGAGTGGGCAGTGGTTCAATGCCGCTTGCTTTACCGATTCCAGCGATTTCGAATTCGGTAACGAGGTTCGTGTCGATGGCGCCCTGACCTCTCAGCGTCGACAACTTCGATTTCGCGGCTCTGAAATCAACCAAGATAGGAGAGGGCCGATTTGCGTTCCGTGCCGAGTTCTTCAAGCTCTTCAACCGCGTCAGTTCAATCCTCCAGGAGTAACCGTTGGCGGATCGTTCTATAACGAAGTGGCTTCGCAAGACGCCACTCCCGTTTGATTCAGTTCAGCTTGTGATTGAATTTCTAGCCGTTCCTAAGGGCTAGAGTGTGTGGCAAACGCGCCTAGACGCCTCGGGGTGGAAGACAGGAGGAACCCACAATGTGAACGACTTGCCCGCCATTTGCCGCAACATCGGACGAGTGTAATACGAAATGCTGGTGAGGCCCATCGCCGTGGTGAAGTATCTCCGGCGTAGTAGGCGCCCGGGGATTTTGATTTTGAGAGGAAATTCAATGGGGAACTTGCGAGCAGTTCACAGAACCGTCACCGTGGTGGTCGTTCTGTTTACGCTGTACCTTGGCTGCACTGGCACACTCATCCAACTGGTTGACCTGCGAAGCCTGTTCGAACATGCACCTGCTACTGACCCAAATATGCAGGCGATGCGCGAGGGCTTTGACGGCCCGGGCATCTTTAAGGCCATTTCCATCCCTGACTATACCGCTGCATCCATAAGCAACAACGAGAACCCCTCCGCAATGCTCGCAACAGTGTTGCAGTCCACTCGCGCCAGAGTCGGCAGCGCGCCACTGATGTTCATTGAATTGCGCACGGTGAACGGAACGCCGGTAGGCCAAGTCAACTTCGGCGACAAACTGCTGCGTTTCGATGCGCTGACCGGAGCCTTTCTGGGCGCATTTCCTATCGTGCAAGAAAATGAATCGCCCGACTCCCAGCGCAACACGGTCAAGCATATGCATCGCATGACCGGCATAGGCAACTGGGCGCTGTGGATCAATGTCCTTGTCGGCACTGGACTAGCGGGGCTGATCGTGACTGGTGTATCGATGTATTCGAAGCTATTCGCGGCCCGCTTCCGCATCCATCGCACGAATCCCTTCTGGTCAGGAGGGAGTTGGTGGCGGACCCTGCATCGGTGCGTTTCGATAGTCGCCGCTCTCTTCCTGTCCGTAGTTATGCTAAGCGGTACCTGGCTCGCCGTCGAAAGCCTCTATTTCGGTTATTACATGACGCACCATAGGCCGGGTCGCGGAGCCGTGAGAGTCAATCCGTCCTCTCCTCTAACAGATGCGGCCCTTCCCGGGATGCTACAGACGACCTTGCGCGCCTATCAAGCTGCGGTGCCAGACGTTCCGGCACGTGTGATACGACTGCGCTACTACGGGGGAATGCCGCAAGGCGTTATCGTCACTGGCGAGGCAGAAGCCCGACAGTTAGTCTTCAACGCGGCGACCGGCCGGCGTGCGACTGAGACGGAGCCCGGCTATCCGACGAGCGGCTTTCCCTTCGGTTGGCAGGCGCACCAATGGGCTAAATCGGTTCATCGCGGTGACTTCTTCGGCATCTCGGGCCGTTTGATGGATCTCTTCGCCGGCGTGGCAATGATTTATCTCTCGATCTCCGGGATCGTCCTTTATTACGAGTTGTGGAACAAGCGGCGCCGCGCGGGCCGTTCCGGCCTCGTATGGACCTAGCGTGAGGCGGCAGACTCTCTTCCTTCGGGCATGTCGACATGTCGACAGCAATCCGGTGGTGTCGGAGCCGCTGCGATCCGTGTGTTCCCCTCCATGGGCCCGACACTGATGCGTAAGCGTCAAAGGAGACGGAAGGTTCTTCAGCGCGCTCCAGTATCAGGACAGGATGTCTTCGCAAGATCGTTGCACTTTCATCTCAACCTCAGAAAGGGAGATCCTCTTTATGCTTGATACAGGTCGCCACACAATCGTCGGTTTGTTAGTGTGCTCCTTCTTCACGGCCGGCTTCACGGGATCCGCAGCCATCGCACAAACTGTAGAGACCGCCAAGCCGTCGCCAGCTGAACAGTCACTTCTGGATGCTGAATCGATGCGCTTCCATGCACAGCTGGAAGGGAATGTGCCTACGCTGGAGCAGGGAATTGCGGCCGAGGCGATATACACGCACACCTCGGGAATGGTGCAAACTAAGGAGGAGTATCTGCATGGAGTCAAGGGCGGCTTCGTGCACTACCGAAGCCTCGAACCGAGCAACCGGTCGTCGAGAGTCTACGGAAATGTCGGGGTGACGCACGGCACCATCGCGATGGACGCCGGCCCCGATCGCCAGACGGTCGCAAGATACACCGGCGTGTATATCCAGCGAGACGGTCGCTGGCAGTTGCTTGCCTGGCAAACGACGACCATCGCTCTCCCCAAGTGATGGATCGCGCTTCAAGCGGCTAGTCGTCCATCGGCAAAGGGGAGGGATTGAGGGTCTGTTGCGGCCGGAGGCGCGACTAAAAGAGCTAGACCTGCCTTTCACTTGCCTATCGACGGATTATGGAATCGCGCGTCAGGACACCGTCGACGAGACGCAAGATGCCAAGAGGGTTTTCGTCCCGCAGTGCTTCCGGCAAAGCTGTTTGCGGGAAGTTTTGATAGCAGCGTGGGCGAACGAAGCGCAGGATAGCCTGCGTGCCGACGCTGGTGAAGCGACTGTCCGAAGTGGCGGGATACGGGCCGCCGTGAACTATGGCGTGCGAGACTTCGACGCCCGTGGGATAACCGTTGAAGAGCAGGCGCCCGACTTTGCGCTCCAGAATTGCGATGAGATCCTCGTTGTTGGCAAGGTCAGCGTCGGTGCCGAGAATAGTCGCAGTGAGGTGGCCTTCGAGCGACTCCGCTGTCGCCAGTAACTCTTTGCGGTCATTCCAGTTCACGAGAAGGGTGGAGGGGCCGAAGATCTCTTCCTGTAAGAGCGTGTTGTGGCGGAAAGTTGCAATGTCGGTTTGGAAGAGCACGGCGTGAGTTTGCGGAGAGACTGCACTGGTAGCGGCAGTGCTATCCACACCGAGGGCGTGGCGCTCGGCGAGGTTTTGATTGTAGGCTTCGGCGATGCCGGTGGTAAGCATGGTGAAGCCGTCGCTGGTGCTGGTCAGCAACTGTAGCTCTTCGCGGAAAGCGGCAGCGCCATCGGTTTCAGGAAGGAAGGCGAGGCCCGGCTTGGTGCAGAACTGGCCCGCACCGAGTGTGAACGAGCCATACAGGCCTCTGGCTTTGGATTGGGGATCGTTGGCCAGTGCGCCGCGGAGCACGAAGACTGGATTGATGCTACTCATTTCAGTGAAGCAGGGAATTGGACACTCTCGAGCCGCCGCGAGTTCCATGAGCGCGCGGCCGCCGCGCTTCGATCCTGTAAATGCTACCGATCGGATCAGGGGATGCCTTACCAGCGCTTGGCCGATTGCAAAGCCTTTGTCGTAAAGCATCGAAAACACGCCGGCATCCATGCCCCTCTCCGCGATTGCTTCGGTGATGATCGCGGCCACTAACTCGCTGGTACCCGGGTGCGCGGAGTGCGCTTTGACGATGACGGGATTGCCCCGCGGCGAGCGCGGAGGCTGTGTCGCCGCCGGCGACGGAGAATGCCAGCGGGAAGTTGCTGGCACCGAAGATGGCGACCGGGCCGACGGGGAAGAGCATGGAGCGGATGTCGGGCCGAGAGTTAGGTTTCCGGTCGGGCAATGCTGTGTCAATACGCGCATTTTGCCAGGAGCCTTCCTCGATGAAGGAGGCGAAGAGACGGAGTTGACCGCAAGTGCGCCCAACCTCTCCCTGTAGCCGCGTTTCGGGGAGGGCGGTTTCTAGCGTGGCGCGCGCGACCAGTTGCGCAGAGGCTACTTCAACGCCCGCGGCGATTGTGCGCAATAAGGCTGCGCGGTCTGCGCCAGAGGATTTGCCGAAGGTTTCGAAGGCCTGTGACGCGGCCATGGCGGCAGTGTTCAGTTCTTCGACGCTGGAGGAAGCGTAGAGCGGGTGCATATCCGCACCGTTGGCCGCGTTTCGAGCTGCGAAGCTTTCGCCGTGATCCGAGCCGCGCTTTCCTGCGATAAACGGTAAACCTGACAATTTCATAACGCCCTCCATGACTAAGCTCGCCGCAGCTAGCAGGCGAACAGATCTTCGTGGCGCAGCACACGCCGCATAATTTGCCGCTCCGTCGCATAAGGCTGCGCAGAGATCTACCGAAGCCTGCAGCGCCGTGGATTCATAAGCTTGCGCGGGGCCGGACGAGGTGGTCACCTTTGAGACCTAGGAGCCAACCGCCGACTCCTCCGCGGACTGCGGTCGCCGTGGAGAACCTACCGCCCGGGGCCTTGGTCACGTACAAGTCCACAAGCAGAGAGGGAATCCCCTGCGCACATGCCTGCGAATTCATCGCGTTGAGGCCAAAGCTGCCGAAGCAGGCGAACCACCTAGGTCGTTTCATGCTAGTGAGGTTGAGGAACCAATCGAACAGCAAGACATCTATCCTTTCCGCGGGGGTCGGATTGAGGTACGGAGTAGTGGATTTTAGCCTGTTCCAGCATGGTAGCAAATTCCGTTGTTGAACCCTATAGAATACTTGAATAGATGCAAGCTTGCATACACGTGTGCGTTATAATGGTTCTCAACGATGAACTTGGTTTAGGGATGAACGACCTATCAGTTCCCCGCAGTTCGGGTCACACCTTTTTCGACAGATCGACATGTGTTCGCTACCGTCGCCCACAAACCGGCGGCGAATTCAATTGCGTATACGAGAAATGGACCGTAATAATATGGGAACTGCTAGTGGCCTCAGGACAAAACGTTCTGCAAGAAAAGTCTCCGTCAAAATTCCAAATACATCGGTTTCTGAGAGCATCGTCGACCGCATACATCGCGAACTGCGTGGTAAGGCAGTCACATTTCGCTTTCGTCCCGGGGAACGGCTGAACGAAGTAATTCTTGCCAAAGAACTCGGCGTGAGCCGAACTCCGCTGCGCGAAGCGCTAAACCGGCTGGCCGCTGAGGGGCTTCTTACGTTTTCCGCCAACCAGGGTTTCTTTCGAAAGCCGCTGGATGTGAAAGAGATTTTTGATCTCTATGAGTTTCGTCAACAGATGGAAATGGTGGCTGTCCGGCTGGCGGTGGAACGCGCCAGCGATGATCAACTTCTCGAGCTTGAGGGTTTTGTGCAGAAGAGCGCGAAGGAGCACGGGCACCACACGCCGGAGGAACTAATTTCACTTGACGAGGAGTTTCACGACCGGCTGATCACCCTCACTGGGAATATCGAGATGAGGAATCGTCTGCGAAACGTGAATGATCGCATACAGTATGTGCGCTGGATAGACATGGACGGTCGCCGTTCAGAAACCCAGACGCAGCATAAGGAGATTGTCTGCAGTCTGCGTGAGCGAAACACAGAAAAATGCATCCGGCTGATGGGCGAACACATTGG
>Ga0206871_10029_pt1 | contig 35725 bp, 34 predicted proteins | sample Alteio_BWOrgCont_33_FD_152627 | JGI IMG/M metagenome (GOLD analysis project Ga0206871, IMG submission 152627) | Enriched cells from forest soil in Barre Woods Harvard Forest LTER site, Petersham, Massachusetts, United States -... | ecosystem: Environmental > Terrestrial > Soil > Temperate forest >...
AACTACCCGATCGCGTCAGCACCAGCCAGATGCTCGATGCCCTGTTTCTGCCTCAGGGAGGAATCGCCTCCATCATCCAGAACGGAAATGTGGCTTACGACGACGGCCAGGTTCCCACCAAGCGCACGCAAGCCTGGGCGGACAAAGCGGTCTACACTCCCGCCGACCGCATCCTTGTACTAAGTGGCAGCGTGCCTACCGGCAGCCCGCGCGTCTCCGAGGGGGGCATGGTAACCACGGCACGCACCATCCGCATCAATCGTGCTACCGATGACGCCTTTGCCGACGAAGACGTGAAAAGCACTTACAGTGAACTCCAGGAGCAACCGAACGGAGCGCTCCTGGCCTCCGCTTCGCCAATCCACGTCACCTCCGCCACCATGACGGCGCACAACTCTTCGTCGATCGCCCTTTACCGGGGCAATGCCCGTCTGTGGCAAGACGCAAATATCGTCGAAGCCCCCTCGATCCAGTTTGACCGGGACCGCCGTTTCCTGGTCGCCCAAGGTACGGCCACGCAACCGGTTTCAACTGTGCTCGTCCAAGCTAAGCTGGGTCAATCGGGCAATCCTCAACCGAATAATTCTCAGCCCGGCAAAGTTCAGCCGAATACCACTCTACCCGGCAAACCCCAGGTTGGAGGAGAAGGCAAAGCGAAGAAAAAGCCAGAGGAAAAGCCCGGCGACGCCCCCATAGCCATCACCTCTGCCCGGCTGACCTACGCCGATGCCGACCGCCTGGCTCACTATGAAGGAGGAGTAGTGGCCAAGGGCAGCAACTTCACCGCCTCGTCGAGCACCATGGACGCCTATCTTGTACCCCGCAATCAAACCTCAAGCAATCAATCACTTACAGGTCCTATTTCGGGGCCAGGACAGCTCGACCATCTAGTCGCGAAGGGCAACGTAGTCGTCCAGCAGCCGACCCGGCGAGCCGAAGGAAAAACCCTGGTCTATACCGCCTCCGACGACAAATTCGTGCTCACCGGCGGACCGCCCAGCATTTTTGATGCCGAACGGGGCAAAGTTACCGGCGTTTCGTTGACTTTCTTTAGGGGCGATGATAGGGTGCTCGTAGAAGGCGAAGCAAGTACTCCTGTGGTAACTCAGACCCGAGTGGCCCGTTAATGGCAACATAAATGCGTACCCTAGCCACCGATGAGATTGGCAAATCGTACCGGGGACGCCGGGTCGTAAATGGTGTCAGCCTGCGGGTCGAACAGGGCGAAGTAGTTGGTTTACTCGGCCCGAACGGTGCAGGCAAGACGACCACGTTTTACGCAATCGTAGGCCTGATCCCCCCTGACACTGGCCGGGTGCTGTACGACGGTCAGGACATTACTGACGTTCCCATGTACCTGCGGGCGCGCCAGTATGGCATCAGCTATCTCCCTCAAGAAGCTTCGGTTTTTCGCAAACTTACCGTCGAAGAAAATATCCTCGCTGTGTTAGAGGCGCAGCCTATGTCCTGGCACGAGCGCCGCGAGAAGATGGAGAAATTTATCGATGAACTCGGGCTTGAGCACATCCGGCAGAACCGGGGCTACGCGCTATCCGGCGGCGAGCGCCGTCGCGTGGAGATCGCTCGCTGCCTGTGCATCAACCCAACCTTCATTTTGCTCGACGAACCTTTTTCCGGGATCGACCCCATCGCCGTTCTCGACCTGCAGAAAATCATCAGCGGCCTGCGGGCCAGCGGCATCGGAGTGCTGATCACCGATCACAATGTGCGCGAGACGCTCACCGTGACCGACCGCGCTTACATCATCGACGACGGCCGCATCTTCCGCCAGGGCCAGCCCGAACAGTTGGCCACCGATCCGGAAGTCCGTCGCGTGTATTTAGGGGAAAGCTTTTCGCTAGTGTGAGAAAGCAGTAATCGGTGTCCAGTGGCCAGTTGTCGAAAAGACAATTCGATCAATGACTACCACTGACCACTGACCACTGGCCACTGACTTTATGGTTCTCTTACAGCACAAACTGAGCGTCAAACTATCCCAGCGCCAGATCCTCACCCCGGGCCTGGTGCAGATGGTTTCCGTCCTCGCGCTCAACAAGCTCGAACTCAAGGACATGATCAACGCCGAGATGGTCGAGAACCCGGTTCTCGAAGAGCTCGAAGATTCCGTCCCGCTGATCGATGAGATCGGCCGGAAAGAAGAAGAACGCGACCGTCCTGCTCCCGCATCCGGCGAAGAAGCCCCCATCACCGCCGAAAAGAAAGACCCATTCGAAGAGATCGATTTCGGATCTTTCTTCCAGGACTATCTCGATCCCGGCTACCGCACGCGCGGCGAGATGGAAGAAATCGAGCGCCCGTCGTTTGAGAATTTCCTCTCCAAACCCACAAATCTCACCGACCACCTGGCCTGGCAACTGGGCGCCCTGAGCCTGAGCAGCGCTGTGCGCGAAGCTGCCGAACAGATCATCGGCAACCTCAACGAAGACGGTTACCTGATCGCGAGCGACGAAGAAATGTTAGGCGTGGCCCCGCCTGCGCCGCCAGAAGCCGACGCCGCCGCAGCCAGAAATATTGCGAGCGAAGCCCAGGCTCTAGGCCTGGTCCAGGACGAAGCGCAGCAGGAAACTCAAGACGAAGTGCAGGCCGATGCGCTGGGCCAATCAGCTTCCGAAGACGCCAGCCTTAACTCCGGCACCTCTGCAACCGACACAAACGAATTTTCCGCCGCCAATATTCTCACGGGAAACTCTTTTGACGAAGTGGACGGCCTGTCACCCGCTGCCCTCTCAATCGAACCCTTTCTCCCCGGACGCAATGGAAACGCCGCGACAGCCGCTGCTCCCGCGCCCGAACTGCCGTCCGCCGCTCCCCGCCCCGTCTACAAGCCTGGCTTCACCCCGGCCGATCTCGAAGAAGCCCTTGAAGTGATTCGCCAGCTCGACCCTCCGGGCGTAGGTTGCCGCACGCTGCGCGAATGCCTGCTGCTCCAGTTGCGTTATCACCAGCACCAGCTCGCGCACCACAAGAACGGGGACAAAAACGCCAACGGCACCGCGCAAATCCTCGAGGATGCCATCGCCGTCGTCGACCAGCACCTCCGCGCCGTGCAAAGCAAGCAGCACAAGGAAATCGCCAAAGCCATCGGACGCCCCGCCGACGCCGTCCAGCAAGCCATCGACTACATCCGCACCCTCGACCCGCGCCCCGGCCTGCAATACAACAAAGTCCAGGCCCGCCTCATCGAGCCCGACGTCGCTTTCATCAAGCACGGTGACGAGTGGCTCGTCCTGATGAACGACGACGACCTGCCACAACTTCGCCTCAATCCAGCCTACAAAAAGCTGGTCACACGCGACACCAACGACAAGAACACCCGCGACTACGTCAAAGAGCGCTACAAGAGCGCCATCCAGCTCATCAAGAACATCGAACAGCGCAAGCAGACCATCACCAAAGTCTGCTATTGCATCGTCGCCCGCCAGCAGGATTTTCTCGAAAAAGGCATCGACCAACTGAAGCCCATGATGATCAAGGAGGTGGCCGAGGAAATTGGCGTGCATCCCTCCACCGTGAGCCGCGCCGTGGCCAGCAAATACGCTCACACCCCGCAGGGCGTATTCGAGTTGCGGTATTTCTTCAGCGAAAGCGTCCAGGGCCCCGAGGGCGGCAACACATCGCTCCTGATCCTCAAGCGCCGCGTCAAAAAATTAATCGAAGAAGAAGACCCCAGCCGTCCGCTGACCGACGAGCAGCTAACCCGCATCCTGCAATCGCAAGGCATCCAGGTAACACGCCGCACCGTAGCCAAGTATCGTGAAGACATGCGCATCCCCAGCACGCACCAACGTAGAGTAAAGGAATAAGGAGTAGAGCTTTATCCCGTGGACCTCTGTGTCCCCTGTGTTGAAGATTTTGATTTTGACTTCTGCACTCACCTCTAACGTCTGACCTCAGGAGGGCCGCTCGTGAACGTGGAATACACCGGCAGGCACTACGAAGTAACTCCCACCATCCGCAAAGAAGTAGAAACCGGACTCACCAAACTCCGCAAAATCCTCGGCGACCGCTTCGAAACCAAGGTGATCCTCGCCGTAGAAAAGCACCGCCACAAAGCCGAAATCACCATCAGCCCGCGCAACGGCCCGCTAGTCGGCCTCGCCCAGGCGAAAGACATGTCGATCGCCGTCAACGAAGCCCTCGACCACCTCGAAAAGCAGGCGGTGAAATACAAAACCCGCTGGCAATCCAAGAAGCGCTCCGCTCGCAAGACTGAAGAAGTAAAGAAGTGGAACGGCCACTCTCCGCAAGAAGCCGCTACCATCCAGACCGCGGTAGGCCTGACCGAAAAGACCGCCGTCGCAGTAGTCGTGCACCGCTATCCCGCCGTAGCCAAGACTACCGAAGTCCACCTGGTCCGCTCCAACGAAGCCGTAGCCATGCGCCCCATGACCCTCGAAGAAGCCATCAAAGAAGCCCACTTCCGCGACCGCGACGTCTTCGTCTTCCGCGACCCCAAAGGCAAAGTCATGGTCCTGCACCGCACCCGCGACGGCAAAATGGAGCTGATCGAAGCCCCATAGATTGTGTAGGGACGGATCTTCGACCGTCCGCCGAGCCCACGGCCCTGTCATCCTGAGCGGAGCGGATGATTCTCGAAGAGAATCATCCGCGCAGTCGAAGGATCCCTTTCTCCTCAGCAGCGCCCAAAGCCCAACGAGGAGTTTCCACCACACCTGCACACCGCGAAGAGCAGGCGCCGCGGCTAAGCGGGAAGAATGGAATACGCGCTGAACGAAGAGTCTTCAACCTCAGAGGCTGTGCGCACTAGCTCTATTCCGCAGCAACTCTCACCCTAGAGTTCCCACCACGTTACCCGAATCCGAAACATAGAGGTACAGCTTGCACCACGGTCGGGTCGCGTAGTAGTAGTCCACAAATGGCCGGTGACTCAGGTTCATGTTAGCCGGCACGCGCTCGACCATCTCCTGCAGGTCGTCGAAATGCTCGGGAGTGTACTCAATGATCGGCATCAGAGAACAATGAAGACAAGAAGAAAGGAACAGAGGAATGCGCGAACGCTACTCTCAAGCGCAGAGGAGTGTACTACAGACACTTCGAAATTTCCGGTCCGTGCAGGGCGATTTATCGCCAGTCGAGACGCTTGCCGACGGCTTGCATTGCTTCCGGTTGGCCGACTACGCGGAAGTGATCCGGTAGTGGTGAACTCGAGCAAAGCCGGTCAAGCGTTGATCCTGCCCTGCAAGCTGTAGGATCTACACCACAATGGGTGCGATAATTTCGGTAACGAATTCTCCGGGAACTTATGAAGCGCCACGTGCTGATGTACGGGTTGATCGGCGGCATCCTGATTGCCGCGCTCAAGTGGACAGAGTATCGGTTCCTGGTAGTCGAACATTCGATCGAAATCTACGGTGGACTGATCGCGGCGACCTTTGCCGTTCTTGGCATCTGGCTCGGCCTCAAGCTAACCGGAAAGCGCCAGACAATTGTTGTGAAGGAGATCCCTGTCCCTGCCGGGGGACCCTTCGTCCTGGACGAGAGAAAACGAGAGTATCTCCATATCACCCGCCGCGAGCTTGAGATCCTTGAACTGATAGCCCAAGGCCTGACCAACCGCGAGATCGCCGAGAAGCTCTTTGTGAGCGAGAACACGGTCAAGACCCATTCCAGCCGTGTTTTCGACAAACTTGGGGCTAGACGAAGGACGCAAGCGGTGCAACTCGGCAAGGAATTCGGCCTCCTACCCTGATTTACTCGCAGAAGCACTGCTGGCCCCCAAGAACTACTCACTCGTACGAATGATTTTTTCCTCTGCAGCCAAAATCACCTGAAAGGATGACGACAGAGACCCACCTGATGCGGTATGTTTCGTCCGCATTGCGAGTTTTACCTCGTTGTCCTGAAAGGAACGAACATGAAGCCTATGAATTGGAGAAAGGGTTTTCTCGGGGTTCTGTCGATTGGGGTCCTGTCGATCGGTGCCGCAATCCAAGGGAGGGCCCAGGAACTTCCAAAGGTCTACGACGCCTCCGTCCCGCGCGAGCGTCAGATCGCACTGGCAGAGAGCGCAGCTCCACTCGAGGTATCGAGCAAGGCCACAATTTACGTTCTTGGCCCCAAGGGCCATGAGAAAGCTCGCGAAGGCACCAACGGCTTTAGCTGCTTCGTTGGCCGGCATTTCGTAAAGCCCACAGAAACGACGGTTGAGCCGGCGTGTTTCGACGCCGAAGGCAGCCGCACCCTTTTGCTCGTTTACATGCACGGTGAAGAGCTGCGCGCAGCAGGCAAGTCAGAGGCAGACATCAAGGCAGATGTCGCCAACGGATATAAGGAAGGCCGCTACCAGTATCCCAGCAAGCCCGGGTTTCTCTACATGATGTCCAGCGAGAACCGTTTGGGACCCGCTTCTGACAAAGGCCCTGGCATTTTCCCCCCGCACTTGATGTTTTATGCGCCGAATATGACAACGAAGGACATAGGATTTGACTCCCAACCGAAGCTGAGTTATCTGGGGATGACGCACCCCGGGGAGGGGGATAATCTAATCGTCGTACTCCCCAAGGCACCGACGCCGGCTGACCCCGCTGGTCCCTGAGAGCGCAAGGGGAGAGATATCTATGAAAAAGACCATACTGACCTTTGGGTTGATTTCTGGCGCTATCTCTTCGCTGGTGATGGTGGCCATTGTGCCGTTCAAGGATAGGATAGGCTTTGAACGGGGCCCAGTCATTGGGTACACAAGCATTGTGCTCTCGTTTTTGCTGGTTTTCTTCGGCATCCGGTCCTACCGCGACAACATCGGCAACGGCCACATTACGTTCTTGAAAGCTTTTACCGTCGGGATCTCCATTACTCTGATTTCGTGCATCTGCTACGTCGTGACGTGGGAAATTATCTATTACAACTTCCTGCCTGATTTCTGGGACAAATATGGTGCTCATTTGGTAGAAAAGCTCAGAGCCTCGGGCGCGAGTCCTGCAGCCGTGCAGGCGAAGCTTGAGGAGATGACAAGATTCAAGGAGTTGTACAAGAACCCACTTCTGAACGCGGTACTGACGTTCATTGAACCCTTCCCGATTGGGTTCGTCATCACGCTGATCTCCGCGTTGGCTCTGAAGCGAAAGCCGCAATCGCAACCGGAACAATCGCCTTTGCCGGCATCCTGAAGCTGTTCCGCCCGCCTTCACCCTCAGGTCGTCGTTGGCATTGGTGAGTCGGCGATCTGACCGTTTTGCGGACCGGTTTTGTTAACGTTCCCATCTTCGCAGCGGCTCGAGTCACCGGCAGACGGTAAGCTAACTGTTAAGAACAGGCGATTCCACTCACGACCGATGTCTGGATTCTGGCCGCACAACGGCCAGGGCAGAAGTTTTCCACACCCACCCTGTGACACCCAACCTTGTCCTCACCCCCGGACTCGCGTGATCATGGCCGAAGCGGACGTACTATGGCAGCCTCATCGGCGACCTACTAAGTCCCGTACGCTCAAGATTTTGACCTCTAAGCTCTTTGACATCAAGATTTTGCCAACACTTTTTCCAAACCCCGCGCCCCGCAAGACATTCCGAAGGTACGGGGGAGGGGGGGTACCCCCGATTCACGCAGTATTCCCGATCCGGAGACGGCGCCGCGAAAGTTTATTTCAGCGAGAAATCCACAGGAGAAATCGGCGGCGATGCGTCCCAGGAGGCAACCGCTTTCCCATCCCCCGAACCAAGCGTATGATCCAGCCGTTAACTCACCCACATAAAGGAGACAACAATGAAAAAGCTCTATGGGCTCGCCGTTTTCGTGTTGCTACTCGCCCCTGCGTTGTTCGCCCAGGAACACTACACCGAAGGCCCCATCTGGCGCACATCGTTGATTCGCGTCAAACCCACTCAAATGGATGCCTACCTCACCAGCCTACAGCAGTCCAGCAAGCCGTTCTTCGAGGAAGAGAAGAAGCAGGGCCTGATCATGGACTACAAGGTGTTCCTCAAAGAGACCAAGAACAACCCGGAGGATTGGGACATCTGCATAGCGGTCGAATACAAGAACCACGCCGCTATGGACGGCCTGTCCGCAAAGACTGAAGCGGTTCGCGACAAAATCCTGGGAGGCAAGGCACCAGCTCAGCAGCTTTCCGAAAAGCGCGCCGAGATCCGCGAGACCGTAAGTTCGGACCTGCTGCAGGAAATCTACCTGAAATAACGATAATCGGATGGTTGTGTGGGGCGGGCGCCCTTGCCCGCCTCCGTCAGCCACTAAAATGCAGACTTTGTTGCACCGGAACTCTCCACCAGGGAAATTGACTTGAACATGACGAATTGCACTCACTCCACCACACTTTGCGTTCTACGAATACTCTCTCTGTTCGCAATGTTAGCGGCCTCGAGTTTTGCTCAAGCGCAATCAGCGGCGCCACAACCAAAGCTCTCCGTCCACTGGGAAGAACTCACCGCCGCCGACTTCCGCGAAGGCATTCACCGCTCCCAAGGCACATGCTTGCTCCCCTTCGGCATCCTGGAAAAACACGGGCCGCATTTGCCGCTGGGCACCGATCTGCTCGACGTGCGCTACGCCGCGCTGCACGCCGCCGAGCAGGAATACGCCGTCGTCTTCCCCGAATATTATTTCGGACAAATCGCCGAGGCCCGCCACGAGCCCGGAACCATCGCCTACAGCCGCGAAATGCAACTCGCCCTCCTGCAGGAAACCACCGACGAAATGGCCCGCAACGGCTGCAAGAAAGTGATCATCGTCAACGGCCACGGCGGCAACGAGCACCTGCTCCCGTTCTTCGCCCAATCGCAACTCGATAAGCCCCACGACTACGTGGTCTACGTGTTCGACCGCAGAAGCCCGGAAACAGGAGGCCCGCCGAAGAAATCAACCATCGACATGCACGCCGGCGAAAGCGAAACTTCGAAGATGATGATCTCCCGCCCCGACACAGTCCACCTCGACCGCGCCACCACCGAATCCGGAGCCGACCAGCACCGCCAGAACCTCCCCGAAGACGTCTACACCGGCATCTGGTGGTACGCGCGCTTCCCCAGTCACTATTCCGGCGACGGCTCCGCAGCGACAAAAGAGTTAGGAAAATTTCAGATGGATTGGTGGATCGACGCGGTGGCAAAGGCAATCCGAGCCGTCAAAGCCGACGATGTCAGCCTGAAACTGCAAAACGAATTCTACGAAAAGAGCAAGCACCCGCTGGACACCCAACCGTGAATGCGAGTTAGGTCAGGATTTTCCAATCAGCACGCCGGTGATGAACACCAACACTCCGCCGAGCCCGACCTGAAGCGCAGCCGAAACCCAAGGACTGTCCATATAGCGATGTCGGACCCACGTGATCACACCCAACTCGAGAATCACCACCGCTCCCGCGGCCCACAGCGCAGCTCGGAAGTCGCGCAGCAGGAACGGCAGTGTGTGTCCAATACCTCCCAGTCCGGTCATCGCACCACAAATCAAGCCGCGCACCCATGGATGCCCGCGCCCAGTCAGACTCCCGTCATCGGAAAGCGCCTCCGCAAATCCCATGCTGATGCCCGCTCCAGCCGAGGCGGCCAGGCCCACCAGAAACGCGTCATTGGTGTTGCGCGTTGCAAAAGCTGCCGCGAAGACCGGCGCCAATGTGGAAACCGAACCATCCATCAGTCCCGCCAAACCCGGCTGAACGATCTGCAGAACGAAGAGCCGGCGCTGCGCTCGCTCTTCGTCGGCTTTCACGTTGGCGGGAAGTTTTTCTTTGTCCAGTTCCTGTGCGCGTTCTTCGTGCTCGCGCTCTTCATTGATGAGATCGTCGAGCAGCTGCCGGACGCTGGCATCTTGGGTGCGCTGCGCCGCCTTCTCATAAAACCGGCGCGTCTCCACTTCCATTGTGCTGGCTTCCTTACGCACCGCCTCGATGCGCAGCGGACGAATCAACCAAAGCGCCGGACGCTCCACAAATCCGCGCACGTCCTGCCGCCGGATCAGGGGGATATGTTCTCCAAACTTCTGGCGGAAAAGTTCGATCAGCCGCCTTCGGTGCCCCGATTCCTCCTCGCGCATCCCCTCAAACATTGCCGCGGACGCGGGGTAATCCGGCCGCAACCCTTCGGCAAAATCCGCGTATACCCGCTCATCTTCTTCTTCCAGCGCAATCGCCAGAGCCAAAACTTCGCGTTCCGTGAGTTCCTCAAACTTCTTCATGGCGACCTAGCTTACCTTCCGAAGCGGGGCTTAGACAAATCGGAACCCAGCTTAGAAGCTCTCCCGCCTTCAGTGCTACTATCGAATTCATGACGCCTCGAAAATCATCGGGGTCTCGGAAGCGATCAACCCCCTCGCGCCCAGGGAAGAAAGCGCCGCTGGCCTCGCGTAAAGCGGCGCGCAAACCGACGCATAAATCTCCGCACGCTCCCGAACTGGTGATCATCACAGGGATGAGCGGGTCGGGCAAAGCCTCCGTGCTCAAGGCTTTCGAGGATCTGGGCTACTATTGCGTCGACAATCTTCCCGTCGAACTGATCCCGCGCTTTGCGGAGATGGCGTTGCAGTCGGCCGAGATCCGCCGCACCGCGCTCGTGGTCGATGTACGCGAAGGCTCCCAACTCGAGCAGTTCCCCGGCATTCTGAAGGCCGTACGGCGCATGATCCCGACCAAGGTCGCCTTCCTCGAAGCCTCCGATGCGGTTTTAATGCGCCGTTTCAGTGAGACTCGCCGTCCGCATCCCCTGGGCACGGATACGCCAGTCAACGCCTCGCTCAAGGCCGAACGGCGCCACCTGGCGAGCATCCGTGCCCTGGCTGACATCGTCATCGACACCTCGAAGTTCAACGTGCACGAATTGCGCGCGCACATCACCGAGCGTTTCCGCCAGCAGGCGGCGGAGAAAAGCATTCTGGTTTCGTGCGTGAGCTTCGGCTTTCGCCACGGAGTGCCTGAGGAAGCAGACCTGGTTTTTGACGTGCGTTTTCTTCCCAACCCGCACTTCGTGCCGGAATTCCGGCCGCTAACAGGCCGCGACCCGCGCGTGGCCAAGTACATCCGGTCTTTCCCGCAAGCGAAGAAGTTTATCCCGCGCATTTCCGATCTGCTGGTTGACCTGATGCCGCATTACATCCACGAAGGCAAGAGCTATCTCACCATCGGTTTTGGCTGCACCGGCGGCCAGCACCGTTCCGTGATGATCGCTGAAGAAGTCAGCAAGCGCCTGCACAAAGCCGGATACCGCGTGAAGGTCGTGCACCGGGATATGCCGAGGTAGGAACCCATTTTCACAAGAAACAAGACGGTTACTTTGGGATTCCACTCCGGCGCAGTAAAATAGGCCCTTGCACTCAATCACTATGCCACCGTCAGTAAGCCACTGCGGCCTGCTGGGAGCGCTATGCGCCAACTGACGCGCCTCGTCCGCTATGTGTTTCCGTTTCTGCTGCAATTGTTGCCGGGTGTCTTGATGTTGGCCGCAGTAGGTTTTCTGGAGGCATTTCGGCTGGTCCTATTGAAGCCCGTGCTGGACCGTGTGCTGGTTCCCGCCTCGGGATCAGAAAACATCGTCCTCTTTACGATTCCTCACGCAGGACGCGCAATTTATCTCCAACAGTTCGTTCCATCTCACTTCCGCAATGCATGGACGATCGTGGCCTATGCGCTGGTGGCCTCGACCTTACTTAAAGGAATTTTCGATTATTGCGGGACTTACTTGGTGAACCACGCCGGGTTCGGCATGATCACGAGCCTGCGCAACGATCTCTATAACTCAGTTTTGCGGAGGTCGTCCGCTTTTTTTCAGAAGCATCCAACAGGGACACTTGTCTCGACCATCGTGAACGACATTGAGCGCGTGCAATATGCGATGTCAAGCGTGCTGGCGGAGTTCCTGCAGCAGTTCTTCAGCTTCGTCTTTATTGCCGGCGCGGTAGTCGTGCTGGGCCGGGGTCTGGCGTGGGTGCTGCTGCTGTTTGTCCCGTTCATAGTCATGTCCGCCGTCCGCATTGGGCGTCGCGTGCGCACGACCACACGTCGAGGCCAGGATCAGTTGGCCGATGTGCAAAATCTTCTTCATGAGACCATCACGGGCAACCGTATCGTGAAAGCGTTTGGTATGGAGTCGTGGGAAGTCGCGCGATTTCGGGCCGCCGCGAACCGTTTGTTCCGTGCTAACTTGCGTTCTGTCGCCGCGGCGGCCATCAGTTCCCCGCTGATGGACAATTTCGGCGCGATTGCCTTGGCTCTGATGTTGCTTCTCGGCCGCGAGAAAATTGCGCACCACCAGTTCACCTTAGGCGACTTCGTTGCGTTTTTTGCTGCGATCCTGGCTCTGTATAACCCCGTTCGTAAGTTTGCGCTTTTCAACAACAACTTCCAGCAGGCCCTGGGCGCATCGAGTGAAATCTTCAAGTTCATGGACATCGAAGATGATGTCCGCGAAAAGCCGCACGCCAAGCGCTTGCCTCCTTTCGCAAGAAACGTCCAATTCGATCACGTGAGCTTCACTTATGGCAGCGAGGGCGAAGACGCCCGCGTCCTGCATGACATCAACCTCGAAGTTCGCCGCGGGGAAGTCGTGGCCATCGTCGGCTCCAGCGGTTCGGGCAAGAGCACGCTGGTTCACCTGATCCCGCGTTTTTTTGATGCCACAGAAGGCCGCTTGCTCATTGACGGCTATGACGTGCGCGACGTGACTCTAGCTTCGTTGCGCGAGCAAGTCGGAATCGTCACGCAAGAAACCGTCTTGTTCAACGACACGGTCCGTAACAACATCGCCTACGGCCAGCCGCACGTCGCGCTCAAAGAGGTTGAAGCCGCGGCCCGGGCCGCTCTGGCGCATGACTTCATCCGCGCCTTGCCTGCGGGATACGACGAGGTTATCGGGGAGCGCGGCGTGCGGCTTTCCGGCGGAGAACGGCAGCGCATCGCCATTGCCCGCGCCATTCTGAAAAATGCTCCCATCCTGATTCTGGACGAAGCTACGTCGGCCCTCGACAGCGAATCGGAAGCTCTGGTGCAATCGGCGCTGCATAATCTGATGAGCGGCCGAACTGTGTTTGTGATTGCGCACCGGTTGTCGACCGTGCGCCGCGCCGACCGCATTGTGGTGATCGAGAATGGCGCCATCGCCGACATTGGCGCTCACGAAGACTTAATGACGAAGCTGGGTACGTACCGGCGTCTTTACGAATTGCAGTTCGCTGACTTCGAGCCGAAACTGGAGCCAGCGCGACGCAGTTGATTTTGTGAATCGGAAGTTTGGGAAATCACACATGCCTCTCCGCTCCATGACGGGTTTTGCCCAGGTTAAAGGCGAACTCACAATCCAGCCCGAAGAAAGCGCCGGTCCTGCGCCCGGCGCTTCTTTATCTTCGAGCAACGGGCATCTTGCCTTCGCACTCTCGTTGAAATCGGTGAACCACCGTTTTCTCGATCTGCATTTTCGTTTGCCCTCGGGATCTGACTCTTTGGAAATGCAACTGCGCCGTCTGCTCAAAGAGAAAATTGCGCGCGGGCACGTTGAGGTCACGCTCAGCCTGGAGCGCGGGGGCGGTGAAACCCTCGCTCTGAATCGTCCGCTGGTTAGCGCTTACATCGCGGCTTTTCGCCTGGCGGCCCGTGAGTTTGGCGTGCCCGCAGAACCCGATCTCAACGTCATCCTGCGCATTCCCGGCGCGCTCGATTCTGCCAAGGATCCGGAGGAGGGTGCGATCGAGTTGGCGGTGATGGCCCGGGCGGGCGAGGTGCTCGATCGCCTGAATCAGATGCGCGAGCAGGAGGGCCGCGGCATTGAGCATGAACTCCGCCAGCGCATGATTCACTTAGGCGAAGCCGTCAAGACCGTGCAACTTCACAGGCGCACGGTATTGCAGAGCTATGCAGATCGGCTGCAGTCGCGCCTGCAGGAACTGCTGAGTTCCAGCGCCGATAAGGAAAGAGTCCTGCAGGAAGCCGCGCTGCTGGTCGATCGCAGTGATATTCAGGAAGAAATCGTCCGTCTCGAAAATCACGTCCAGCATTTCCTGGGCTTGCTCGATGGAGATGGTGAAGTAGGGAAGAAACTGGACTTCCTTTTGCAAGAAATGAACCGCGAGGCCAACACGTTGCTCTCGAAGACTTCCGGCCTGGCCGGCGAGGCGCTCAAGATCACCGAAGCCGGACTCATCATGAAAGCAGAGATCGAAAAATCACGCGAGCAGGTGCAGAACCTGGAATGAGTTCTCCCGCCCATAAGCCACTCGTCTATATCATTTCGGCCCCGTCGGGTTCGGGTAAGTCGACGCTGGTCAACGAACTGCTGAAGAAAGTGAGCGATCTGGAGTTTTCCATTTCCTACACGACGCGCGCTCCGCGCGGCAGCGAGACCAATGGAAGGCAGTATTATTTTGTCTCGCGCCCAGAATTCGAGAAGATGATTCGCGATGGGGAGTTTCTCGAGCACGCCGAAGTCTTTGGGAATTACTACGGGACCGCTCGCCGCTTCCTGCACGATGCCGAGAAAAATGGCCGTGACCTTCTGCTCGATATCGACGTGCAAGGCGCGGCGCAGATTCAACAGAAACTTCCCGACGCCACCAGCATTTTCATTCTGCCGCCGGATCGCAAGACGCTGGAAGAACGCTTGCGCAAGCGCAGCGAAGATCGCGAGGAAGTCATACAGCGCCGCCTGGTCACGGCGACTCGCGAGATCGAGAATTACGACCGTTACAACTACATTCTCGTCAACGACCAACTCGAGGACTCGATCAAAGCGTTGCGAGCGATTGTGCGTGGCGAGCGCCTGGTGCGCGCGGGGCGGTCGCTGTCCCCGGAAGAAGCCCAAACCGTGGCTCTGGCAGACCGCTGCCGCCTGGCCAATGTCCGCGACCGCCTGAAGCCGATTCTGGCCTCGTTTAAGCCGTCCGACGCTTCCGGGAAGGGTTAGTCCTCGGTAACCATATTCGAGGGTTGGCAGCCCCCGTTCGGTTGAGTTTCGTGGGAAAATAGTACGTAGGCTTTGGCGTTGCAGACAAACGAAGCGCAACAACTTTCGGCAATCAAAATCTGGGTCCCAGCAACAAGGGAGAGAATTTCATGAAATTGATCGAAGGCTTCGACAGCAACTATCGCTACATTCTGGTCGCCGCCCGGCGTGCCCGCCAACTACAGTCCGGAGCACCCCCGGTGGTTCAGACCAACTCCCGCAAACCTTGCCGCATTGCGCAGGACGAAATCCGCGCGGGCAAAGTGAAGTGGGAGATTCCCGAAACTCGCAGCGCGGCTGAGCAAGCCGCAGAGGTCCTGGAGAAGGCTTTCGGAGACGCCTAGGCGCGTTGGCGCCGAGACATTATGAAAGTTGCTCTTGGAGTGACGGGCGGCATCGCAGCCTACAAGGCGGCGGAGATTGTGCGCCTGCTACAAGACCGCGGCATTCGCGTGCAGGTCATCATGACGCGCGCGGCTCAGGAGTTTGTTCGACCACTCACTTTTGCGGCTCTCTCCGGCGAAAAGGTGATTACCGGTATGTTCTCGCCCGGCGAAAAGCACGCCGCCAATATCGATTCTGCCATTGAGCACATCGCTGTGGCGCAGTCGATTGACGCTTTGCTGGTCGTGCCTGCGACCGCAGACGTTCTGGCGCAGTTCGCCCAGGGCATCGCCAGCGACTTTCTCACCACCCTCTATCTCGCCACCACCGCGCCCGTCGTAGTGGCTCCAGCGATGAATGTGAACATGTGGAATCATCCGGCGACGCAGGCGAATCTTGAAATCCTTCGCCGGCGCGGGGTGAAGATCGTCGAACCCGGCTCAGGATATTTGGCCTGCGGCATGACTGGCTCCGGGAGGCTGGCGGAGAATGAAGTGATTGTGGCGGCAGCCCTCGAAGCGCTCGGCGCGTCACAGGATCTTGCCGGTGAAATGGTGTTGATCACCGCCGGGCCCACGCGGGAAAAGATCGACCCTGCTCGCTACCTGACCAACCGCTCCAGCGGACGAATGGGCTACGCCATGGCCGAAGCCGCACTACGCCGCGGCGCTCGTGTACTGCTGGTCAGCGGACCGACTGCGCTGACGCCGCCGGGGGCGGCTGAACTCACGCGTGTGGAATCGGCTGAGCAGATGCGCGATGCGGTGCTCGCTCTTCTGCCCCAGGCCACCATCGTGATCAAGACTGCTGCTGTCTCTGATTACCGCGCGAAGTCAGCGTCCTCGCAGAAAATAAAACGCAAAGGTCCGATCACTCTTGAACTCGAACCTACGGCGGACATTCTCCAGGAGATTTCTCTGCGCAGGCAGTCGCAGATTGTCGTTGGCTTTGCCGCGGAAACTGAGAACGTCCTCGAAAACGCCCGCCAGAAGCTCACCGCCAAGCACCTCGACGCCATCGTGGTCAATGATGTCTCGCGCGAAGGCATCGGATTCGACTCCGACCGCAACGAAGTGACCATCATCACCCACGACCAGGTCGTCGAAGTTCCAGAGACTACGAAGTGGGAAGTTGCGCAGCGTGTGCTCGATCAGGTTGTCCACCTGCTGCAGCGGCGCAAGACGCCGGTGAAAGCCTGAAGAAAGTCCCTCGCTGCGTTCGATAGCCCGCTAGCGTACAATTCCGACGAACTTCTCTTTTCTCTCAGGAGTGTGCGATGACCCAGAAAGTGATCGAAGTAATCGGAACATCGAAGGAAAGCTTTGCCAAGGCCGCAAAGAACGCCGTAACCGAAGCGGCTAAGACCGTCCGCAAAATTAAGTGGGCGCATGTGGACTCGTTCGACATGCAACTGGACGGAGGCAAGGTGCGGCTGTACCGGGCGACGACCAAGATTTATTTTGATGTGGAGAAGTAAGGTAGTGGCACGCACTCTTGACCTGGAATTGCGGCGCGCTCTTGCCGAACGCGTCCGCTACTGCCACGAGCTGGGTATTTACGATTTTTACCGGCGCGAAACGGCTTCGCTTGCCGTCGAGGCCGTTCCGGCATCCCTACCTGCAACTCAGTCAGAACTGCGAGAGGAAATGTCCGCCAGAAAATCTGCCGTCGTCCCAGTCATCACCGAAGACAATATTTTAGAGATCGTGCCGCCGAAGCCGGAGTATGGCGTGGGCGATCCGGTTGCGGCGCTCAAGCTGATTCGTGAAGATCTCGGCGATTGTACTCGCTGCAAACTGCACAAGCAGGGACGCAAGCAGATCGTGTTTGGCGTGGGCAATCCGCGCGCTGAGCTGATGTTCGTGGGCGAAGGCCCCGGCGCCGATGAAGACGCGCAGGGCGAGCCTTTCGTTGGGCGCGCGGGCCAGTTGCTCAACAACATGATCAAAGCGATGGGCCTGCGGCGCGAAGATGTTTACATCGCGAACGTGGTCAAATGCCGTCCGCCGGGCAACCGCACGCCGGAGCCCGACGAGTGCGAAACCTGCTCTCCGTTTCTCATGCGTCAGATCGCGGTGATCAAGCCTAAAGTCGTGGTTGCTCTTGGTGCGACCGCAGCGAAGAATCTGCTGGCTATGAACTCATCTCTTGGCGAATTGCGCGGCCGTTTTTATGACTTCAACCCTGCGGGCATTCGCACCAGCGATCCCTCGTGGCCGGGCGCACGTCTCGCCGTCACTTATCACCCCGCATACCTGCTGCGTGATCCGCGGCAGAAGGGCGAGACTTGGAAAGACTTGCAGATGGTGATGAAATATCTGGGCATCGAGCCGCCGAAAAAAACTGCCGAGTAGCGGCGCCTTCTTGGAATAAATTGTCATCCTGAGCGTAGTGACCGCTTCGCAAAGCGAAGCAGTCACGAAGTCGAAGGATCCCTACCGTCTTTACGGTCACGCGGTCGATGGGCGTTTCTGGTTTATCCTCAAATCAATGTCCGAGTATTGTGACGTAGCCCTGCCGGTGCCGCTGGACATGGCCTTCACCTACCGTGTGCCCGCCGAGGCCACTCCGGTGGTTGGCGGGCGCGTGCTTGTGCCTTTCCGTCAGCAGCGTCTCACTGGCATCGTGGTCGAACTGCACGACCGCAAGCCCTCGGTCAAAACGAAATCCATCCTCAGTGTGCTCGACATTGCACCGGTGCTCGATGAGCAACTGCTGCGCCTTGGCCGCTGGATCGCCGACTACTACCTCGCGCCTATTGGCGAAGTTTTCCGCACCATGTTGCCGCTGAACGCTGAATTCAAGCGTGCCGTCGCTTACCGCATCACGAAGGAAGGCCAGCTGGCGCTGCATCTGGCAGGTGTTTCGGGATCATCGGCGCGTTCACGCCGCACTCCGGAAGAACAGGCCGCGGAATTTCGTGTACTCGATCACCTGGCTGCGCAGGAGCTTCTCCCAGGAGAGCCTGTGCAAGTCCGTGAAGAACTCCTGCGATCCGCCACGCGGGTCTCCAAAATGATTCTGAGCGGAATGATACGAAAGAAGTGGCTGGTGCGGGAAGACGTTTCTGCCGTGCGCGACGCCACGCGTACCGTCAAGATCGCGATTCTCAAATCCGCCGACGGAAAACTCAACGCCAACCAACGACTGCTTGTTGAAACCCTGGCCGCGTCCGGTGGCCGGGTTCCAACAGCAACATTGCAGGCGCTCGAGATCCCACGAACGACGATAAGCACGCTGGTCAAGCGTGGCCTTGTCGAAATCATCGAGGAGCCTGCCGCTTTCGCCGTCTCGCGCAGCAAAGCGCGGCTGTCGCCCTTCGCTTTTGATCTGAATACAGCCCAGCAAGCGGCGCTGAATCGACTGCGCCAGGCGGTTGACGAGCGCAAATTCTCCGGCATCCTTCTCCACGGCGTCACCGGCTCCGGAAAGACCGCCGTCTACCTCGCTGGCATGCGGGCCGTACTCGAAGCCGGTCGCTCAGCCATTCTCCTCGTTCCTGAAATCGGCCTCACGCCTGCGGTTGCCGCCGATCTGCACCAGATCTTCGGCGATGAAGTTGCCATCCTGCACTCCGCGCTCTCCGACAAGGAGCGCGCACAGCAATGGCATCGCATCAAGAGTGGTGACGCGCGCATGGTCGTCGGCACTCGTTCAGCCGTCTTTGCCCCGGTTGCCGATCTTGCGCTGATCATCGTCGACGAAGAGCATGATTCCTCCTACAAGCAAGAGGAAACGCCACGCTATCACGCCCGCGACGTTGCCGTGATGCGCGCCAAGATGGCGAATGCTGCCGTAGTCCTCGGTTCAGCTACGCCGTCGCTGGAGTCGTATTTCAACGCCAGAAAGAATAAGTACACTCTGGTCGAGTTGCCCGACCGCGTGGAGCAGCGTCCTCTGCCCGAAGTCGAAATTATCGACATGCGGCAGGAATTTCAGGAGACCGGTCACGAGCAGGTAATCTCGCGCAAGCTGGCTGCGGAGATCAAAGAACGCTTCGACCGCAAGGAACAGGTGATGGTGCTGCTCAATCGCCGCGGATATTCTCCGGTGGCGCTATGCCGCACCTGCGGCAAAACTCTGGAATGCCAGAACTGCGCCATCGCACTTACCCACCACAAGCGCGAGCACAAAATGGTGTGCCACTACTGCGGCTACACTGCGCCCGTGCCAAAAGTCTGCGTGCATTGCGGCAGCGAATATGTGTATTTTCTCGGAACCGGCTCGGAAAAGCTGGAAGAACTGTTGCACGGCATGTTTCCGCAGGCACGCATTGCCCGTCTCGATCGCGACACGGTCAGGGGACATGAAGATTTCGAGCGCACGCTAAATGCACTTAGCGAAGGCGAACTCGATTTGCTCGTTGGCACCCAGATGATCGCCAAGGGCCATGACATTCACGGCGTCACCTTGGTCGGCGTGGTCGGCGCTGACAGCGCGCTCGGCCTGCCTGACTTCCGCGCCGCCGAGCGCACCTTCCAGTTGCTCACCCAGGTCGCGGGACGCGCCGGGCGCGGCCAGTCTCCCGGCAAAGTGATTCTGCAAACTTATTTTCAGGATCACTACGCCGTGCAGTATGCGGCCCGCCACGACTTCGCTGGATTCTACGATAAAGAATTGCGCTTCCGCAGCTGGATGCACTATCCGCCATATTCCGCACTGGCGAATGTTCTAGTGCGCAGCAACAAGCTCGATGAAGCGCTCGAGTGGTCGGGCACGCTGGGAAAATGGTTTGAGCAAAACCGGCATGAAGGCGTGCGTGTGCTCGGTCCCGCAACCGCACCCATCATGCGACTGAAGCGTGACTACCGATATCACTTCGTGCTGAAATCGCCGAGCCGCGAAAGGCTGAACCGGACGCTGCGCGCCATGCTGGCTTATGCCGCGCAGCGGAAAATCCCGCGCACGCAAGTGATCGTGGATGTGGACGCCCTGTGGCTGATGTAGAGACGAAACACAGCGCCAAGTTCTCAATCAACTACTTTCCGCCGAGCCCTCCCCGAATAACCACCACCGATGCTGCCGGCAGATCGTACGTCGTGCCCTTCTCAGCGGTCAGCTTGATGTGAGCAATCGGTCCGTCGGGATCCGCCGAGCCCCGGGTCGTAGCCACAATCGTAGACTGCGCACCGTTTTCGGCGTGGGCCATGAAGCGCATCTGCGCCGGATGCCATTCATACTGCGCGCTGCCGAAGGTTGAAACCTCTACCGGCCCGGCGAAGCCGCTGGATTTATCCGCCGCTCCCTCAAACGCAATCCGAACCCGGTGCGCATTTTGCTGGTCCCGATTCACCGCCATCACCGCCCATTTTCCATCAGGACGCTTCACCGCATAGGCCGTTACCAGTTCATGACCAGCGCCATCCTCCACATCGCTTTTCGCGGCAAAGACTTGATGTTCGCCGCCGGCGGGCTGCGCCCACTCCAGATTAATCAACTGCGCCACAAAGAACTGCGCCAGCGGTTGCTGAATCTGATAATTGGCGTCGACGGTGAACATTCCAAACGTTCCCGGCGAGCCGTTGCATCCTGGCTCCATCTGCAGAGGTAGATAGTGGAAAAAGTAAACTCCATTTCCTCCCGAGTTCAGGAACGATCCAATATAGTCAGCGAGCCAGATCCCGGCGAAAATATCCTGAAACGTCTCGCTCGCGCCCGACGAAAGATTTCCCTCCGTGATGAATATCGGCATATCTGCCGGAACTCCGTCCTCATGCCACACCTGCATGATGTGACTCACCAACTCGGGCTCGTCGTATAACATGCCCCATGGAATTCGGCACGGGTCGTAGGGATAATGCTCGAACGAGAAAAACGTCAGATCCTTCATTCGACCGTGCTGCTTTAGATAATCCAGGAACCGTACCGTCCACGAAACTTTTCCATTTGCATCCGGCCACGCTTCGATGTCCTTGTTCACTCCCTGAAATGACGGCCCGCCGAGCTTCAGCGCCGGATCGACGTGATGAATCGCTGTCGCCCATTGCAGATACAGTGCGGCATAGTCTTCCGGCAACATGTACTGGCCGTCGGCTTCCTCGCCCATCTCGACGTAAGAGATGGGATAGCCGCGCGCCTTCAAATAAGCAATCTCTGCCGCAGCGTTGTCGGGAGTGTCATACAGCATCGCGACCGGCACCATCGCCGGCAGGCCGCGCGTCACGCCGCTGGTGAAGAACAGATCGAAACCCATCTGCGCCTGCTTGGTCGATCCCAGGTCCGTCGCTTGATGCCACGGATCAACCGATGAACAATACGTGGTTGTCTGCTCCTGATCCGCCGTGTGCCGCAGAATGTCGTGGATCTCGCCGTCGTCGGTAGTTGTGCCGAGGTAAAGTTCGCGAATGGCATAGCCCACGCAATCGCGCGGATCATTATCTTTGCTGTTTGATTTCGCGCCGACTGCTCCGCAGCCGTTCGAAGATTCAGTCATCCAGATCCGCACGAATCTCGCGGCCACAGGACTTTGATTCAAGCGAATGGTCTCGACCCCGCCTTTTCCCTCGGCAACCGCACCCTGCGCAAACGTCTCCCAGACTCCGCGTATCGGCGAATGGATGGGATCCTCGCCCGTCCAGTACTGCACTTCATAGTGCCGGGCGTAAGGTTCTCCCCACGCGATGCGAATGCTGTTTACTTGTTGTACCTGCGCCAGGTCCAGCACCACCCACTGCGGATGCAGGGAATCGCTCTCGCCGGTGAAGCGTTGCGTGAGATACGGATTGCTCTTCCAGAAAGTGTTCACATCTCCATCCGTCAGCCGGGAAAAGCCGACGGTGTCGGTGCCGTCGTTGCGCGTAAAACCGCGACGCGGCAATCCGTATCCGTAGGAGTAGCGCAGCATTTCCGTGGGAGTTGCCGAGCCAGTGAAATATCCCTTGCCGCTCGCGTCGCTTCTATCGCTCCAAGTGCCCTGCGGATTCCAGTGCCACGCCTCGACTGCGAGTTCCGTGTTCTGACGAAAAGAGACCGGCTGCCAGCCGGACGCCTGTGTTTTCTCGAGTGTAGGTTGGAGCAGATCTTTGTCGATCGCGTCGACAGCAATGCGGTCCACACCCGCTCCCAGTGTTTCTTTCGGCACAAAATGGTTGGTGGGATGCGAAACGTCAATCGAGATGGTCTGACTCGCAGCACAAAGAGTAAACGCAAGAATCCCGGCAAGAACAGCGGCTAGTTTCTTCAAGGCAGAGAACCTCGAATCTGCAAATTAAAACGATTGAATAAAGGAGTATACGAAAGACGACGCGAATGGGCGAGTTTTGCTTTGAAGGGCTCTAGCGAGATTTGAAACCGGCTGCGCGAAGTGAGCCACGCGGAGTCATCAAGCCGCGAAGACCTACCGCTGCCGAAACTGATGAACAAACTCGCGCAGAGACGCGTGAGCAAACGGCGCGGGGGTCAGCGTGAGCACAAGCATCAGCAATGCAAAAGCGGCGAGCCAGGTCCGTCCACCGGAAACTCGTGGCCACTCCGCAACCTGCGGATGCCGTAAGCTGCTAAGTTGCAGAAGAATCGCCCACACCAACCATCCCATCCACAGATAGTAGGCCATGGGCAGAAGAATCAGGATGGTCAGCCGCGACACGAGCTTGTGCACCCGCGGCGAAATCGAAAAGATAATGTGTCCGCCATCGAGCTGGCCGCCGGGCAACAGGTTCAGCGAAGTAGCGAACATTCCTACCCACGCCGCGATCGTCACCGGGTGCAGCAGCACGCGATTCAAGGGCTGGGCTGCCGGCCCGCGCAGCAGATGCATCGACGCCAGCAGTTGATGCAGCCACTGAAAAACCAAGGGATATCCCAGGTCATACTCCGCCGGGCTGAAGCCGGGATGAGCCGGCCTCGACCAGCCGAGCGACACCATGAGCACGGCCAGCGCCACGACGAATCCGGCGATGGGTCCGGCAATTCCTATATCGAAGAGCGCCGTGCGCGAGCGAATCCGCGAGCGAATCATGATCACCGCGCCCATGGTCCCGATCAGCGTCGGCATCGGGATGAAGAAGGGCAGCGTGGCGTAGACACCGTAGCGGCGGCAGAATAAGTAGTGGCCCATTTCGTGAGCCATGAAGAACAGCATCAACATGGCCATGAAGGGCAAGCCGCCCAGCAGCCGTGCGGGATGCGACAACATCCAGCCCGCGGGAAAATAAGGCACCGAATCATCGGCGATGGAAAGCGCTGGCTGGCCACGCTGAAAGTTGTATTGCATGCGCGCACCCATCACCAGCGTAGTGAAGCAGGTGGCCAGCAACAGCAAAGCATGCAGCCAGTACCGCTGCCGCGGTGGGTGCGGAGCATACACCGGCATCGGCCGCATGTATTCGACGGTGGACGAAGCGATTGGAGGAGTAGGTTCCGACATGCAATTGCTGGCTTCGCGATTCCGCCGAGGCCTTCCTTTAGATGCTACTACGAGAAGAAGTACCTAGTACCGAGTACCCAGTACCCAGAAAAAACCTGATGCGGGCGCGGAACGGGAAGAAAATCAGAGATCAAATAGCGGCTGGAGAATGCGCAGGCCAGCACTGGGTACCGGGTATAGGTACTGACCTCAGTCGATCGACTGCAATTCTTTCCCCGGCTTGAAGCGCACCGCTTTGCCGGGAGGAATCGACACTTCAGCTCCGGTGCGCGGATTGCGTCCGATGCCGGTCTTGCGCGGGCGCACGTTGAACACGCCAAATCCCCGCAGCTCAATGCGATTGCCGTGGGCCAGCGCTTTCTTCATGCTCTCAAAAACGGTTTCCACCGCGAGTTCGGCTTTGGTCTTGGTGATGCCGGTTCTGGCTACCACTTCGTTGATAATATCGAGCTTGATCACAAACGGCTCCCGGACGGGGTCTGAGAATCATCCCTCAAGTGATTGATGCTATGGGAGATAAGGGAGATTGTCAACGGGAGCATCAGCACCGTAAACGGGCAGGCCGCAAAGCCGTCTATCTCTTAATCCCGAATCACGAATTGCCGAGGAAGATTGCCGACGAAGATCGCTGAGGTGGGAACATGACGCAGTGTGGACATTGGGTGCGCTTGCTATTGGTCGTGGCGGCAAGCGCAAGCGCTGCCGCGCAAGTACAACCAGCCACCTCTGCTGCTTTGTCGGCCGACTTATCGCGCTACTACTTCAAGACGCCAGAAGAAGAAGTTGCCGCGCGCGCGGAGTTGAATACAGCCCTCGATCAGATGGCGCGATTCAAGAGCCAACTTGATTCGGGGTCTCAGCTGCTTGCTCTTCTGCGGCAGTACGACGTCGTTCGAAGGCTTTTCGCCAGGCACGAAGCCTACCTGCACCTGCGCTGCGCTCTCAATCGCAAGGACGCCGCTTGCGATGCCAACAACGCGCTTGCATCCGACGTGAATGCCAGGACCGCATTTCTCGATCCGGAAATTCTCGCACCCTCCGAGGATCGGCTGCGCCACTTCTTGAACGAAGAACCGGCGCTGACGGAATATCGCTTCGCGCTTTCCGGCATTCGCCGCGCCGCGTCGCACCTGCTGCCGGAGCCCGAGCAGGCCTTGCTCGACCAGTTTCAACCGCAAATTGGCGATTGGCAAAACGATCTGTACGAACTGATTACCGCCGGCATTGCATTTGGGACAGTTCAAACACCGGCCGGCCCTCTGGATGTGATCCGCCAGCGCAACCTCATTGCGACGAATGCCGACGGTAAGATACGCGAGGAAGGTTACAAAAAGAGATACGCTGGATTTGCCAGCCAGCGCGACTTGTTCGCCTTTGCCTTGCTTCACACCGTCCAGGGACAGACCGCTCTTGCGAAAGTGCACCACTATGCGGATGCGCCCGCGCGAAAGTACGAGAGCCTTTATTTCAAGCCGGAGGAGGCGCGCAGTCTTTTGGCTTTAATGGCGCAACATGGAGATGCTGTCAAGCGCTACGAACAGATTCGGTTGCAGGATATTCAGCGAGACTATCACCAGCCCGGGCGCGAGTGGGACCTGTCGGCTCCTGCACCAGGGTTTACCCCGCCGATAACTTCACTCTCGGAAGCTCGTAGCGTTTTTCACGAAGCATTTGCGGGGCTCGGGAAAGAGTATCAAGCCGCATTCGATGCCTTGCTCGATCCCGCCAACGGGCGCGCTGACATTATCCCCGGAGGGGCGCCCAACCGCTACACCGGTGGTTTTTCCGAGGGACGAGCCGGGAGCACCAGCATGCTGTTCTACGGCCGCTATGACGGAACTTTCAAGGACCTCTCTGTAATTGCGCACGAAGGAGGACACGCGGTCCATCGCCAGCTCATGACCGCGAACGGCGTAGCGCCGTCGTATGCGGAAGGCCCACATTTTCTCTTCGAATCATTTGCCGAGTTCAACGAGTTAGTCCTGGCTGACTTTATGGCCGAGCACGCCGCCACACCGGAGCTGCAACGCTACTATCGCGAACAATGGATGAATATCAAGGGTCTCGATGCCTTCTACGGCGCGCAGGACGCTTTGCTGGAACAACAGGTTTACGACGGAGTTTCGGCGGGCACGATTCGGAACGCCGACGACCTCGACCGCTTGAGCTTAAAGATTGACGATCAGTTCTCGCAGTTTCCGGATTCAACGCCTGAGGCACGCAGCCGTTGGGCCATGGTCGACCTTATGTTCGAAGACCCGCTCTACGATGTGAACTACATGTACGGCGGGCTGCTCGCGTTGAAGTATTACCAGCTTTACTCGACCAGGCGGGAGTGGTTTGTGCCACGCTATATCCAGCTTCTCAAGAACGGTTTCAATCAACCGCCCGCGGAGCTGCTCAATCAGTTTCTGGGCATCGATCTTTCTGGACCGGCGCTGTTGAACGACGACTTGGACCTGTTGAATCGCAGGTTAGAACAACTAGAGGCAAGCCCCGCTCGAAAGTGACGGGCCCTGGAGACTAGCGGCGAGCGTCTCACTGACGCCTACCGTCCGTTCTCTTCTTCCTTGAACATGTACTTAATGGCGGGCTTGTAAATCATCAGGTTCGGTCGTCCGTCTTCGCGGATCACCTTGATGCAGGTCTTGTCGTACCACTCGATCACGCCGTGTATTTCCTCGCCGTCGCGAAGCACGATCACCATCGGGGTTCGCGACTGCATCTGCTTCTGATAATAAAAGTTTTCGGCGTTGGTCTGCTCCGGAGGCGCAGCCTTGCGTCCGCCTCCCGCACCCGTCGCACGGTCACCGCGATCGCTCCGTTCAAAGCCCCGCTCCGGCCGATCGTGGCGCTCCGGCCTGTCCCGGCGTTCCATCAACTGGGGATGATTGACCTGGGGATGATTGGAGTTGTGGTTTCCATGGTTGTGATCCGGGCGCGGCAGCGCCGGTCGGATCAGCTTCCGATTCGCAAAATTCTCCTCGTTCCCTGACGGCTGGGCGGGAATCGAGTCCATGATTTCCTTCATAGTGGCGCTACCCCGCACGCGCATTCGCGCAGACCACACTCTTAGAGGCCCCAAAAAATGTGTTTACGAAGGCGTGAAAATTTCACCTACCGTACCACAGGAATCTCCCCGTGACAATGCCACCATCGTGCCCCAGCCGAGGACTACGCCAAATCTTGCACATCCAGCGCGAACATGACCGCGAAACACATTTCTAGCTGGTATTCGACAAGTCCATCCCTCTGCGCTCCCGCCCGCTTCCGGTGACCACCGCCACCAGCGTCGCAACCAACAGAAGTGTCCAGGCGAGCACTGGCGCGAATACCCCGCCATAGCGCTGCTCGGCGAGCTTGGATTGAAAAACACCGTTGCGGGAGGAGATTAGGTTCCCTAGCTGATAGGCGAAGCCAGGAAACGTCCCTCGCACAGCAGGTGGTGAAAGCTCATTCAAATGTGCGGGGATTACGCCCCACGCGCCTTGCACCATGAATTGCATGAGAAAGCCGCCCAGGGCCAGCATGGGCACGGTATGAGAGTATGCCCAGAGCGGAATCACCGGAATCGACAACAGCGCCGCGATCACAATGGCCTTCCGGCGGCCGATTTTCTCCGACCAGGTGCCGAAAAGAATCCCTCCCAGCAGCGCTCCAATGTTGGCGATGACGGCGATCCGTCCAACCGTCTGCGGCGTGAACTTGTGGTCCTTCGTAAGGAATGTTGGATACAGATCCTGGCTGCCATGGCTGAAGGAATTGAAGGCAAACATCAGCACCACCAGGAAAGCAAAAGTGCCCAAGTATGTGAGAATGTCCTTGCCCCATCGACTTTCTGTTTTTCTCGATACGCGTCCTTGCACCCAGGCCGGAGACTCATCCACTTTGGCGCGAATGTAGATCACCAGAAATGCCGGCAGCGCCCCGATCACAAACATTCCCCGCCAGCCTACGCCGGACATCGGGAACAGCTTCCAGTACACCAGTGCGGCCATCAGATAACCCACCGCGTAGCCTTCCTGCAACACTCCTGAGAAAAACCCGCGGCCTTCGGCGGGCAGCGTCTCGAACGCCAATGCCGCGCCCACACCCCATTCCCCGCCCATCGCGATTCCGAACAACGCCCGCGTCAAGATGAGGGCTCTCAGCGAAGGAGCAAAGGCCGACGCCAGTTCAAATACCGAGTACGCGACGATATCGACCATGAGCGTGAGACGCCGGCCAAATCGGTCGGCCATCATTCCGAATAGAAGCGCGCCCACCGGACGCATCGCCAGTGTCCAAAAAATCGCCTCCGCAACCTCAGACACCTTCGCGTGGAATTGGGTAGCGATGGCGCTGACGCACAAGTTCAAAATGAAGAAATCAAAAGCATCCAGCGACCAACCCAGAAAGCAAGCAACGAAGGTATTCCGCTGTACGGGCGTGAGCCTGCGAAAATGGCCGATGAATTCCATGCAAGTTCTCTCCGCGCAATTCCCTACACGCCGAAACGCCCTGCGGATGCTAGCATAGGTTTTTCAATCAGCAATCTAAAATCAACAATTTCCATGGCCGATCTCGATTCTCCCCAACGCCAGGTGCCCGACGCGCTCATGCTGACGGGCTTTTGGTATCGCGCCCTGCCCGCCGATCGGGTCCATCGCAATCAACTCCACAAAGCCACGCTGCTTGAGATCCCGCTCGTCATCGGACGCGACCGCCAGAAAAAGCCTTTCGCACTGCGCGACGCCTGTCCTCATCGCGGCATGCCGCTAAGCTGTGGCCGGTTCGATGGAGAGAATGTCGAATGCTCCTACCATGGCTGGCAGTTCGACGCCCACAACGGCCAGTGCGAGCTCATCCCATCGCTCACCGCCGACCAGAATTTGAAAGTCGACCGCATCTACGCCGGTAGCTATCCCTGCGAAGAGCAGGATGGTTTCGTCTGGGTCTACATTCCGGACCCAAGCCCTACGGGCGCTGGATTCAGCGCGCGACAAGAAGCTCCCGACCCAGCTCCGCTGATCGAGAAGTTCGGAGAAACGTCCAAATACAAACTTGCCTACCTCACCGCCGACATGCCGGTGAGCATCGATCATGGCATCATCGGCCTCATGGATCCCGCGCACGGACCGTTTGTGCACCAAGCCTGGTGGTGGCGCAGCCGCCACAGCATCCACGAGAAGAAAAAGAACTTCGAGCCCATCCCCAACGGTTTCCGCATGAGCGCCCACACCCCCAGCTCAAACTCCGCGCCCTACAAGCTTCTGCGGCTCTACGCCGCCGCCGATTCGATTACAACGACGATCGACTTCGTCCTTCCCAACCTGCGCCGCGAAACTATCCGGGCAGGGAAGTACTGGTTTTCATCGCTCACCACGGTAACGCCCATTACCCGCAATCAATGCCGCATCGACGTAGTCGCCGCCTGGAACATTTTCCGCTGGATGCCCTTCGGCCCCGATCTGCTGAAGTTCGTTTTCGCAAAGTTCGTCGAACAGGATCGCCACACGATGGAACTGCAAGCCGAAGGCCTGAAGCACAATCCGCATCTCATGCTGATCGACGACGCCGACCGTCCTGCAAAATGGTATTTCCAGCTGAAGGCTGCGCATCTGGAAGCAAAACGTACCGGCACGGAGATGAAGCACCCGCTGCCAGGCCCAGTCACGCTAAAGTGGAGGAGTTAGTTCCGGTCGGAATCCGGCTCACACCAGGCCGATGAGTAAGCCTAGGATCATAATGATCCAGAACAGGATGCTGCCGTCAAAGCGGTCGAGCAGCCAGAATTAGACGCTCGACAGCACCAACGCCCATACCCCTGCCACCAGCGCGCCAATGCCATGCCCACTAATCAGCGCGAACAGCGTCACCGTGCCTGCGTAAATCCCGGAACAGAGGAAGGGTTTGTTGGTCTCGATCAACAGGCGTATCAGACCGACGAGCAGCAGGATTCGGAAAATCATCTGATTCCCATTTCACGCGCTCGCCAGTCACCAAACGAGATTCAGTCCGTTGTAAAGCCTGAATTTATCGTCCGAGGTGACCACGGGAATATCTTCCCAAAGCGCCTGGGCGATGATTTGCCGGTCAAAAGGATCGCGGTGGCAGGCGGGCAGCTCGAATAAACGAAAGGCGTGATCGGCAGTGAAGGGAAGGATGTGAATATCCATGTCCTGAATCGACTGGCGGGCATCTTCTGCCGAAATCCTCAGTTTGCCCAAAGTCGCCTTGATAGCGATCTCGGTAAGCGAAACAGAACTCAACTCGCGAACGTTTCCGGGATTCTTCAAAACCGCGGCTGCCCGGCTGCTAAGACGCTGCGGCGACTCGACAGCAAAAATAAATACCGCTGTGTCCAGGAGCAGCCGCAAGTCACTCGGCCCCGCCAAACAGATCTTCCACTTCCTTGTCTGTCATAGGCTTCCACCAATCTGGATCAAGGATCTGAATCCTTCCTCGCAAGGTCCCCAACATAGGTTTCTTCCGGGATGGCTTCTTCGTGCGCACGATGTCCACGACCGGGACACCCCGGCGGCAGATCGTCACAGGCTCACCCTGTTCCGCCGCCTTGATCAATTCCGGTAGTTTATTCTTCGCGTCCGCTACGCTGACCTGCATGGTTTGATGATAGCTATCTGAGATAGCCATGTCAAGGAAAAGAGAAGGGCGGCAATAGACGCCTTATTATTCGCCGCTCACCAGCCACTCCAGCGCCTCCTCGCGCGTTTTAAAAGAGGGCAGTTCCCGCTGCGAGAAGTTTTTGAAGTGCTCGTAAAATACGTGCGGCAAACTCTCCGTCCCAACCCACGCCGACCGCTTCACATACGGACGATCAAGCACCAGAACTTCCTTGATCCGCGTGGCGACTTGTTTGTCGATCTGCGCGCCGGTGACATCGACGAAAGTAAGAACCGATCCGGGTGCGTGCCGCGCGATGTCGGCGCGAATACGGTCAAGCAGCACCAGCAGTTCCTTCGCATTGCACTGCGTGAAGTCAATCGAGTAGATGGCATGGCCCTTGTGCTTGATGAAGTGCAGGCGTTCTTCGAGGGAAGCATTGTTCGTGGTCATCCGAGAAGCGACTCCACCACTTCGTAAACCCCGTCCAGCGCGGCATCCAGCGCGCCGGCATCTTTTCCGCCAGCCTCAGCCAGGTCAGGCCGGCCCCCGCCTTTGCCACCAACTTTCTGCGCCACCGGACCAATCACCTTCCCTGCCTGCACCCTCGCGGTCAAATCTTTGGTGACGCCCACGATCAGCGACACGTTCCCATTCGAGGCCGACCCCAGCACCACCACCCCCGAGCCAATCTTGTCGCGCAGTTGATCGACCAGCGTGCGCAGTTGCGCCCGCTCCAGATTGTCCACGCGATGCGCCAGCACCTTCACTCCATTAACATCTTTCACGCGATCGCCAATATTAGCCGTACTCGACGACGCCGATTTCATCCGCGCCGAATCCAGCTCCCGCGTAAGCCGCTTAATCTCCGAGTCTTTTTTATCAAGCTCACCCTTCAAAGCCTCCGCAGGAGAAACCGGCTCGGCGTGGGCGGAAAACTCGTCCACGTGGGCCGAACCCTCATCCGCGTGGGCGGAACCCTTATCCACGGAGGGTGCCCCATCTTTGCGCGGTTTGTGCGCAAAGGTGGGAACCACAAACGTCGACACAACTTTCTCGAGTTCGTGGTCTTTGCGGAAATGTCGTAGCGAACCCTCCCCCGTGACCGCCTCTATCCGCCGCACCCCCGACGAAACGCTGCCTTCCTTCAGAATCTTGATCAACCCAATCTCGCCCGTAGCGCCAGTGTGCGTGCCGCCGCACAGTTCGGTCGAGAAATCGCCGATCCGCACCACGCGCACCTTCTCGCCATATTTCTCGCCGAACAAAGCCATGGCGTGATATTGGCTGATTGCCTCGTCAATCGGAACGTCCGTAATTGTCTCGACAATCTGATTGCGCAAAACTTCCTTGTTGATGATGTCCTCAATGTCCTGCAACTCTTCATCTTCAACAGCAGTGAAATGCGAAAAATCAAAGCGCAAATGATTCGGCGCCACCAGCGACCCCGCCTGCTTCACATGCTTTCCCAAAACCTCTCTCAGCCCAGCATGTAGCAAATGCGTAGCCGTGTGATTCCGCATAGTCGATTCACGAACATCCGCATTCACAACAGCATCGATCTTGTCGCCCACGCGTAGCGCCCGTTTAGCGACAACCTGATGCGCCCGCACCCCCTGAATCGGCGAATAAGTTCCCGTAACCTCTGCAACCACGGTATTGTGATCGTCGGAATAAAACCATCCCCGGTCTCCAACCTGCCCGCCAGACTCCGCATAAAACGGCGTGTGGTCCAGAATCACTTCGCCGGCCTCGCCAGCCTTGAGTTCCCGCGCCCCCTGCCCGTTGTGGATGATGGCCAGCACTTCGCATCCATCGGAGCGAGTCTGTCGGTATCCTTCGAAAATTGATTTCGGAAGCTGCTGATAAGCAGGATTCGCCGTCTGCTTCGCGCCGCCCTTCCACGAGGCGCGAGCCCGAGACTTCTGTTCCGCCATGGCGCGATCAAAGCCAGCTTGGTCGAATGCAAATCCCTGGTCGCGCGCCGCGTCCTGCATAAAGTCCAGCGGCATGCCGAAGGTGTCGTAAAGCTTGAAAGCCTCCGTGCCGGCAAGTTCGCCCTTCGAGTTCCTGAGAAGCTCTTCCAGCTTTACAAGTCCGACGTCCAGCGTGTGCGCGAACCGGGTTTCCTCGACATGTACGGCTTTCGACACACGGTCAGCACTATCCTTCAGTTCTGGATAGGCATCCTGCATCAAATCTCTCACCGCGAAAACCATTTCGTACAGAAACGGTTTCGTTTGCCCAAGCAGGCGTCCGTGAGTAATCGCCCGCCGGATAATTTTTCTCAGCACATAGCCGCGACCTTCATTGGAAGGCAACACTCCATCCGAAATCAGAAAAGTTGCCGCCCGCGAGTGGTCCGCGATCACCCGCAGAGAAGCAGCCGACTTTGCTTTGGCTTCTTTCTCCAGTTCCTTCGTGAGCGATGTTCCGGTCAGCTCGGCGGCTCTCCTGATCAGCGGCACGAACAAATCCGTCTCATAATTCGAAATCACGCCCTGCAACACCGCCGCCACGCGTTCCAGCCCCATGCCCGTGTCAATCGAAGGCTTGGGCAGCGGACTTAATCTGCCCGAAGCATCTCGGTCGAACTGCATGAAGACCAGATTCCAAAGCTCGACATACCGCCCGCAGTCGCAAGGAAAGTGGCAATCCGCATGTCCCTGCTCGGACGCGATCGCACCCATGTCGTAGTGAATCTCACTGCAAGGACCGCAGGGCCCGGTGTCGCCCATCTGCCAGAAATTATCTTTCAGTCCCATCTCAAAGATGCGATCCTTGGGCACTCCCTGTCCCACCCACAAGTCGTAAGCTTCGATATCGCGCTCAACCCCAGCCTCGCCTTTGAAGATGGTTGCGTAAAGCTTCTCTTTGTCGATCCCAAACCACTCCTTCGAAGTAATCAACTCCCACGCGTAGGCGATCGCATCTTTCTTGAAGTAGTCTCCAAAAGAAAAATTCCCCAGCATCTCAAAAAAAGTGTGATGCCGGTTGGTGAACCCAACATTCTCCAGATCGTTGTGCTTGCCGCCGGCGCGCACAACCTTCTGGGAAGTCGTGGCGCGGGAGTAGTCGCGCTTCTCCAATCCCAGGAAGACGTCTTTGAACTGGTTCATGCCCGCGTTGGTGAATAGCAGCGTAGGATCATTTGCCGGTACTAGCGACGACGAATGCACCTCCTTGTGCCCGTTCTGCACAAAGAAGTCGAGAAACTTGCGGCGAATTTCAGATCCAGTGAACATGGTATGGAAACAAAATATTCTAGCATCGAGCAGGCGAGGGCCGATTCGGAGCAAGAATCTGCAACAGTGCCGGAAAGCTAATCCCTTCGGCTTTGCTCAGGGTAAGCTCTCCTCGCCGCGCTCATCGGAATGACAAGGGAAGGTAACGGGGTCGCACCTGCCGCGACCCCAATGCCCGAACTCTGTCGGCGTTATTTCTGGGGAGCAGGCGCAGGAGCAGGCTTATCGGCGGGCTTGTCCGCGATCTTATCCCCGACCTTCTTCAGCCCGTGCCCAGTATCCTTGACGCCCGTCTTTACACCGCTGCCCGTCTTATCCGCAACCTTCTCGGTGCCCTTGGCCGTGTCTTTCGCCGCCACTTTGGTCGCGTGGCCGGTTTTATCGGCAGCTTTCTCCGTGCCCTTGGCGGTGTCTTTAGCTGCCACTTTGGTCGCGTGGCCAGTCTTATCGGCCGCTTTTTCCGTGCCTTTTGCAGTGTCTTTGGCCGCCACCTTGGTCGCGTGCCCGGTATCCTCGGCGCCCTTCTTCACATCCGTGGCCGCGTCCTGAGCCAGCAAAACCGGCGCGGCGCTGAGCAGCATTCCAGCGAAAACTGTCTTCAGACAGAACTTCATAGCGTCCTCCTCTGAAACGGTGTTGGGATCGGTCTTGGAGTATGCAACATCCGAACGGCTGTTGCCAAGTACATCTTCGTAATTAGATGCGCCGAAACGTGCAGGAGAGGCCCTGCTCCGCGCTGCCCGAAGTCAGGCGCTTTCGCTTTCCAACTCAGTCAAGGTTTCCTCATCCACATCCCACTTCTTCAAAATAGAGAAGATGGTCTTCGTCCCGAACCCTCCCCGCGCCAGTTGCCGGAAAACGCGCGCCGCCTGTTTCTGGTCTTTAGGTCTCACCAGCCGCTTCTTCCGGAGATATTCGCGAGCCTGCGCCTCCTCGCTCACCCCGTCAAAAGCCGTGTCTACAGCCTTATCGATCACATCGCCGTGCATGCCCTTCGCCTTCAGATCGGTGACCACGCGCAGCCGGCCAAACTTCTGGTTGTCGCGCCGCAGCGAAGAGAAATACGCGGCGTACTGCGCATCGTTCAAATACCCGCGATCCTTCAATCGCCGGACGATCAGTTCCACCAGCGTTTGCCCGTACTCCGTGTCGGCCTCCACACGCATCCGCAGCAGACGCTTCAACTCGGCCACGGTCCGCTTCCGCCGCGCCAGCGCTCCTACGGCATATTCGTACAACTCATCTTCGGAATAGAACCTTCTCTTGGGACGCGGAAATGCCATACCGTCAACGATAGTCCAATTGCAGGCGGAAAAGAAGAACACTCAGCCGGGCGGCCTGCTAAACAAAAACGGGCGCGCCGCAGGGCGCGCCCAACCCAAGAAGGAAGAAAAGAAGCTAGATCGAAGCCGAATCCCGCCCGACTACCGTCCGCCAAATCCAGCAGACTGCATCGACTGCCGCGAAATGTCGGCCGTCGACGCAATGCCCTGCATGCGCAGCTTGAAGTCGTCGGCGTTGGAAGCGTTCTCCAGCGCGGTTTCATAGGCCACCAGCCCCGCCTGGAACAGATCCCACAACGATTGGTCAAAGGTCTGCATGCCGTATTGCGACGTACCGGCGGCAATCGCGTCCCGCACCGACCGCGTCTTTTCCGGAACCAGCACGCATTCCCGGATGAACGCCGTATTGATCATCACCTCAACCGCGGGCACGCGCCCTTCCGTATCGCAGCGTCGCACCAATCTTTGGCTCACAATTGCCCGCAGAACTGCTGCCAGCTGCAACCGAATCTGCTTCTGCTCCGGCGGTGGGAAAATCGAAATCACGCGGTTAATGGTTTCCACCGCATCCAACGTGTGCAACGTCGAGAACACCATATGGCCGGTTTCCGCCGCGTGCAGCGCCGTCTGAATCGTTTCCAGATCGCGCATTTCGCCCACCAGAATCACGTCCGGATCCTGACGCAAAGAAGCTCGCAACGCCGCGCTGAACGAAGGTGTGTCCACCCCAATCTCGCGCTGGTTCACGTACCCCTTCTTATCGCGATGCAGAAATTCGATGGGGTCTTCAATCGTAATAATGTGTTCGGCTCGCGTGGAGTTCACGCGATCCACCATCGCCGCCAGCGTAGTCGACTTACCCGAGCCGGTCACGCCCGTCACCAGCACCAGCCCGCGCGGCATTTCGCAAATCTGCTCGACCACCTT
>Ga0206871_10027_pt1 | contig 35242 bp, 38 predicted proteins | sample Alteio_BWOrgCont_33_FD_152627 | JGI IMG/M metagenome (GOLD analysis project Ga0206871, IMG submission 152627) | Enriched cells from forest soil in Barre Woods Harvard Forest LTER site, Petersham, Massachusetts, United States -... | ecosystem: Environmental > Terrestrial > Soil > Temperate forest >...
CGGGGGGGGATTTTTTCATGAGCGCGAGAATCGCCGCGGCGATGATCAGGACGAGGCCGACCGCCAGAAGCAGCTTGGCGGCCTTGCCCGCGGGCTTGGCTTTCCTCGGCGCGGACTTCGCCTTCGTCGCGCGCGTGGCTTCCGCCAAGCTTTGCTCGAAATCGACGTCGGTGACCCCCTCCGCGGCGAGCTGGCGGCGCAGCTCCTGGACCGGATGCTTCGGAAGGTTTTCGCGGAGGTACTCGACGACCTCGGGACGGATCATCCTTCGGCGGCGAGGCGCAGCAGGTACTGGCCGTACTCGTTCTTCTTCATCGGCTCGGCGAGCGCGCGCAGGCGCGCCGTGTCGATGTAGCCGAGGGAGAAGGCGATCTCCTCGATGCAGGCGACTTTGAGCGCTTGGCGCTCCTCGATGGCCTGGATGAAGTTCGAGGCCTGCATCATGGCCTCGTGCGTGCCGGTGTCGAGCCAGGCGATGCCGCGGCCCAGCCGCTGGACGTGCAGGAGGCCTTTCTGAAGATAGGCTTTATTGACGTCGGTGATTTCCAGCTCGCCGCGCGCGGAAGGCTTGAGGCCGGCCGCGATGTCGACGACGTCGTTGTCGTAGAAGTAGAGTCCCGTCACCGCGAAATTGGATTTCGGCTTCGCGGGCTTTTCCTCCAGGCTGACGGCGTTGCCCTTCGCGTCGAACTCGACGACCCCGGAACGCTCGGGATCTCGCACCTGATAGGCGAAGACCGTGGCGCCGGACGTTCGCGCGGCGGCCGCGCGCAGGTACTCGGGGAGGCCGTGGCCGTAGAAGATGTTGTCGCCGAGCACCAGCGCGACGCGGTCCTTGCCGATGAAATCCCGGCCGATGATGAAGGCCTGGGCCAGGCCCTCGGGGCGGGGCTGCGGCGCGTAAGCGATGTTCAAGCCGATGTCGGAGCCGTCGCCGAGCAGGCGCTTGAAGGCGGCCTGGTCCTCGGGAGTGGTGATGATCAGGATGTCGCGGATGCCCGCCAGCATCAAGGTCGAGAGCGGGTAGTAGATCATCGGCTTGTCGTGGATGGGAACGAGCTGCTTGCTGATCGCGCGCGTCACGGGGTACAGGCGCGTGCCCGACCCGCCGGCGAGGATGATGCCCTTGAGGCTATCGGCTGCCATGGCTCGATATTACTATCACGCTCATTTGGTTGTCCACGTCCTTCACGCCGCGGACGTCCTTGACGATCCCGGTCGCGAGGTCCTTCTCGGAATCGCTCCCGGCCGCGCCGCCCAGCGTCACCGTGCCGCGGAGCGTTTTCACGGTCGTCTTCAAGGCGCTGGTCGAGCGGTGGAACAGCAAGGCGATCTTGACCTCGGCGGTGATCGACGCGTCGTCGATGTTTTCCTCGATTTTGCGCGCCTTCGAGGCGGCGGCGATCGTCATCTCGTTCTTCACCTTCTTGACGCCCTCGACGTCCCGCGCGTACGCCTCCGTCAGCTCCTTTTGGGCCTGGCTCTCGGCGCGGCCGCGGAGGGTGACGACGCCGTCGGCGGTCTCGATCTTGGTCTCGTGGGCGCTGACGCCGCGGTGGAACGTCATCAGGCTCTTCACCTTGGCGGTGAGCCATTCCGCCGACATCTTCGAGGGGCCGCCGTCCTTCACGGTCAGCTTGTCGTCGACGAACTTGACCTCGAGCTGCGCCTTGACGGTTTCCTCCGCCAAGGACTTATGGAACCCGTCGGAGACCGTCCCGGTCAGCGTGACGACGCCGTTGAAGGACTTCACGCGCACGTCGTCGTGCTTGAGGAAATGGCGGAAAACGTAGGACGTCTTCACGGAGTTCTCGATGGCGGCGTCCGCGTCCTCCGCCTGGACGCGAACGGGCGCGATGAGGGCGGCCGCCGCGATCAAGAACGCACAGAGCGATGCTTTCATGCGATGTCCCCTAAAACGGATGCCCCCGGCTGGGCTCGAACCAGCGACCAACCCTTGATGATCGGGAGGTTTCGGGATGCAAAGGCATTCTATCTTAACGAACGCTTATTTTCTTGGTTTGAGCAGATCTTCGATATTTTCCGCCGGCAGGAACTCAAATGTCTGCCCCGACTTGGCGATGACCAGAAAACGCTTTTTTGCCAGGGCGAATAGATCGGTTCTTGCGGTCTGATAGGATACCTGGTGGGTCCGTTGATGCGCGTAGATCGTGTAGATGCGTCCGGGTTTTTTCAATGCATCCAACAACAGCTCCCGTTGCCTGCTATTCAGCCCGGAAAAACCTCGCAAGAGAGCCGTCGATTGCCGGATTTCGGTCTGTTTGTGGGCGATGTATTTCTGGACGTCGTCTATCGCCAGGTGGATGGCCTGGAGGTTGTACATGATGAAATATGTTGCATCGTTTTCACCTCGTTCAGAATATAGAAATGCCCGTTTATACTGACCTGCCGCCCGCAAGACCATGCGCGATAGGGAAACGTATTCAAAGAGCCAGTAGCCCTTTCGGAGCAAGTACCAATAGAATACGGCGCGTGCGGTGCGACCGTTTCCGTCCACGTAGGGATGGTCATAGCCGATCCAGAAATGCAAGAGGACGGCTTTGATGAGGGGATGAATGAAATAGCCGGGCGTTTCGTCGTTTGCAAAGGCAAAAAATTTTTCCAGCCGTTGCGGAAGTTCGCTTCCGGGTGGAGGGTAGTGAAGGACGTTCTGATCGTCATCGAAGACATGGATGTTGTCGTCCTCAGGGCTCTGCCTGAAGCGTCCGGCGGCTGATTCCTCATCGAGAGTTCCTTCCGTCAGGCGAACGTGCAATTCATGGAGTATTTCCGGCGTAAGGCGCGAGTCCTTGAGCGTGCGTAGTCGCTCCATCGCGCGGTAATTATTAAGAATCATGCGTTCGGATTTGTCCGCGGGGGCTCGTCCGGAGCGGAGCATGTCCTTGGCCACGCGCCGTGTGGTGGCCGCTCCTTCGATCTGGCTGGAGGCAATTGCCTCTTCCATCAGTGAGCTTGCTATGTACCGGTCTTTTGACTGGGCAGAGGGGAGATCTTCGTCGAGCAACAGCTGCCCGGGAGCGTTTCGGTCGATGAGATGCAGCCACTCTTGGGCGGGCTCGGGCAGCCAATAGGTGAACGGTCGCCCGGACTTGTCTAATAGGGGCAGCGCATTGCGCTTGCTCGTGGCAGCCCACTCCCTGAAAGACCATGCTTTTTCCGGAGATATGCCAGGCGGCATCGTCCAGTATTTAAATTTATCCCAATAGGGATAGTGGCGAATGCTTTTCCGTAGGAGTTCTTGGACATCCGGGCGTGCCATTGACTCGAAAAAATTAGAGGGATCTTTGATGAACGAGGCTCTGAAGTCGGGGGGGGTTTTCTGGTATTTTCATGGCGAAATCCTAATAAATACTAATTACTACTAAATTAGTATAAGGCGCGGGGGGCGGAAAGTCAATATACTAATCTGTAATAAATTAGGATATCGGAATATCTAGGTCGAATGACGTGAGAATCTGTATCGACTAAGTAGCCCTGATCAAAGCCAAGCCGTCTTCTGGCGTTCTAAGACCGCTGGATTCGCCTTCTTAGATCACCTCTGCCTGGTAGCAGGGAATTTGTCTCCGCGGCAATGCGGCGAGCAGTCTGCTGTCTGTTAATCTCACGAGCAAGATTTTCAACAAAAGCTGCAGAACCACGGGCCTTCGCCGCTAAGAAGTCATCTAAGCATGCCTCTGTGATTATGTCGATAGCCACGTTGGGCTGGCCTATTGTGGGATTCCGCCAAGAAACAATACCCGAGTTGACTTCCTCGATGCTGGACTCATTTTTCTCGTCAAGTACACACGAAAACAATCGGTTTGAGGTTACGATAACCGGAAAAATAAACTCGATCACTTTCCCCGTAGAAGCGCGTTTTGCAATCAGATCAGCCTTCTTGCTCTTTGCGAATGCGGCGGAAATCACGCTCGACATCGCGAGCCAGGCAATATCTTGATCCTTTTTTTCTCTAAGCGCTTGAGTGACCCCAAAAGAAAATCTTTTGTTTACCGGAAATAACTCTCGATTAACGGCGACCTTCTCCTTGTCCCATGTTTCTACAAACTTAAGCGCATCTTCCGACATCACATGGGAGATTGCTGCGCCTTTCTCGTTAATGCTCCCACCACCATCAAAAAGAAGAAATGGTTTTTCTGTGGCTTTGCATTCGATAAGGAACGTGACTTGGATGTGCGATCCATCCTCCGTTGGCGCGGCTTTATACGCGAGAATATCTATTTCATGGATTTTGCCTTTCTCAACATCGTCTTGGTATAAATCCGCCTGAATAACATGGAATCCTGCTTTGCGTGCCTTTCGAGCCGTCCTCATTTCAAGCGGATAACCATGTTTTTAAGCCAGTCGGCGACATTCGATAAAAGATTTTCAGACATGGTGTATTGCCTCAGGGAAGTGCCAAAGAGGGTCGGAAACCAACACAATCGGTCGAAGTCCTCGGACGGAACTCGCTTCTCGACGAGAACGCCTCTAAAAGGGATGCCCCCGGCTGGGCTCGAACCAGCGACCAACCCGTTATGAGCGGATGACTCAGGTGGTCTGGATCACGAAGGCTTATCGTTAATATTACTATCTTTTCCCGAGGTGAGCAGAGGCGTTTGGGAGCCACCTGTGCCCAAATTGTGCCTAAGAAAGTCGTCCAGCCGCACCCGAGCCTCGCTCTAGCTCTTTCTTCTGAGCAGCAAGTCGGTGGTCGTGAATACCGTGATGCGCTGCTTGACCGCCGGGGCCTGGAAATGAGGATCGTTGCTCCAGATGGCAAGCTCCGATCGCAACGCGCAGGCAAGATATGGAACGTCCTTTGGATCGGCGATCAACCGCCGGGCTTCCCGCATGGCGGATTGGTAGTCGGACTGAGGAATAACCTCGACACCAGCCGTCAGGGTAGACCAAAGCCACTCGAAGTCCCCAAGGCTCAACTGCAAGCGCTTCAAGACCTTGGGCTGCTGGAGAATCCCCCGGGTTTCGATGAGACCGTATTCGGGAGTCACCAAATCCGCATGCTCATCGAGTAGTAATTCGCGGGTCAGGGCGTTCTTCAGGAAGGCCGCGATGAAGACGTTCGCATCGACAACCAGGCGCATTTAGTGTTTGGAGTGCCGCTTTGAAACTCGAAGCTTGACCTGCTCCCCCAGGAGGACGGCATCCTTCTCCGTCAGTTTACTGCCGGAAAGAAGAGCCTGCGCGTGCCCCATGACCTTTGTCTTCTCGACGATGGCCTGGCGAGCCACCTCCGACCAGTTGATCTCGGGGAACAGGGCCATCTTCTGCTTGATCTCTTCGGAAATAGCCAGGGTCAGGTTGGGCATTTTAGTCTCCTCACGTGTACTATGTGTAATATGTTAATACACGTAATGCACACTGTCAAGTGCCTGGGTTGTCAGCAGGAAGCAGGGGCGTGCCGGGATCGACTGCGCGCAAACTATGCCCGAGAGAGTCGTCCAGCCGGTCCACGCTCTCGCGGAGGTGTGCATCCGCCAGGTGGGCGTAGCGCTGGGTCATCATCGGGCTCTTGTGCCCCAACAGCTTCTGCAGCGTCGGCAGGTCGTGGTTCTTCATGACGTGATACGAGGCGTAGGTGTGACGTAGGTCGTGAAATCGGAAGCCCTGGATGTCGGCCTTCTTCATTGCCCGCAGGAAATGCCGGCGAAGCGTGATCGGGGGGAGATTGAACACGTTGCCGGACTCCTTGGGCCCGAGCGAGAGGAATAGCTTCCGCAAAGTCATAGGAATGGGCAACTCTCGGGCCTCGTCGCTCTTCGACTCCAGGATGTAGATGATCCCCCGGTCGAGCCGGACGTTGGCCCAATCCAGAATGAGCAGTTCACCCCGGCGCATCCCCGTGAAGAGCGCGCAGGTCACGATCGGCAGGATTCGCGGAGAGCAGGCTGGGATCAGCCGACGCATCTCCTCGGGGCTGAGGAAGCGCAGGCGGTGCTTCTTGGGCTTTCCCCTCGGCACTTTTTTGAGAGGGTTGGGGCCAGGGTGATAGCCCCAGTCGATAGCCTTGTAGAGCAAGGCACGGAATACGTCGTGGTAGCGGTTGGCGTTGGACGTGCTGCTGCTGGCCTCCACCGTCTTGATGAACCCGTGGATTTCCTCCACGGTCAGCTGGGTCAGTGGGAGATGTCCGAAATCCCGCTTGATGCGGCGCAGGACTACGGGGGCGCCGTTGCCGCGCTTGTCCTTCATGTGCTTTTCCCAGTAGCGGCGGATCATCTCCTCGACGGTGATGGCCTTGGACATCTTGGGAAGGGAGAACTTGCCCCGGATGATCTCATCGAGGCGCTTGACCAGGGCGTCCTGCGCGACGGTCTTGGTCGCACCGGCCGACTCCCGATGCCGGAGCCCCGTGGCGTCGTAGTAATCGATCCACCATTGCTTATAGCGCCGGTAGACCCGTCCCATGTTAGGCGGACCTCCCGCGGCGTTCGGCTTCGATCCACTTGTCGATCTCAGCGAGATCGAAGCGTAGCGCCCTTGAAAGACGAACGATGCAACGGCGGGGAATCTTACCGCTATGAACGTAGGTGTAGATGGAGGCGACGGGCATGGACAGGTACAGGGACAACTCCTTGACGGCCACCAAACGTCTTTCCGGCTTACGGCGGCGGTTTGTGTCTGTGCCGAGGACTTGGCGTGCAGGCGAGGCGGTGGAGTCCAGGGCCAACTCCGCCGACGAGACGAAGCGTCCATTTTCGAACGTGATTTCGAACGCTTGGCGACCCGACCGCAGGCCCGACAATACCGGCACGACACCGCGCCACCCGTCAATAATATACGTAGCGCCGATACCGATATTGTCGGGCCGTCTCTTGAATCTCATGGCTACTCCGAGTCGGTCGTGACCTCGATTATGCGAACATGCCGAGCGTGTACAGCGTGCGGTCATTCGCGGCAATGCGGATGAACGAGTTGCCCCTGAACGTGCCTACGCCGAAACTGACCACCTTGCCGTTCAGGCCGTCGATGAGCTCCATGAGGGTCTTAGCGTTCACGTTCATCGAGAGCTCCGTGTCGGGCGCTTCCCAGGTCACCAGGAAGCTGCCTTCGAACAGGCGCTCCTTGCCTTCCTGGACGATGAAAGACAAGTCATCCTTAGCTCGAGACAGCGTGACCAGGGCCGTCTTGCGGTTGTCGCAGGCTCCCGATCGCGATCTCTCCAGATACTGTCTGAAAGTATCGCGGTCAGCCTTGAACTTGGGGCTGAAGAGGTCGAGGTCCTTGAGGACTGGGTCGAGCGTGACGAACTCCGACATCTGCCAGAACACCACCCTGTCGTCACCTGCCGCCACTTCAACTTGTCGGGCATTGAAGCGTACCTGAACAGAGTTCCACCAGCCGTGAGCGAGGAGTTCCCGGAGGGGCGTGACCATTTGCGCGGGAACGGTAAATGCCGTCGAGCCTGTGCCTTGCCCCAAGACCGCGATCTTGTTGGCATCCGTCGAGCGTACCGAATCCGGTCCGAACCAGATGCCGGTCATGTTTTGGGCGGTCGGATCGGTGGACATGGCGATCGCGGCGACCTCCAGGCCCTCGGTGAATACGGACAGATCGACGTCCCTAGGCATGGAATCGTGATCGATGACACCCTCGAATTCTTCACCAAGACGAAACCCTTCCACGGCACGGAGGTTCCACTTGTACCCCGCGGTTTCCAGCGTGCAGGTATACGTGGAGGTGTTAACCGAGAGACTCGTGAGGGAGTCGCAGAGTTTCACGTCGGTCAGTAATTCCAGGCCTAGGAGGCCGAAGGCTCCGAGCGTGCGGCTCTTCGCGTAGAGTTGGACCCTCGTTTCCACCAGCATCGCGCCGTTGGAGGCTTTCAAGGTAACCTCCCCGTGATCGACGGTAATAAGCACGAACCGGTGAGCTGGGTTTAGCACTTTATCCGACAGGACGGACTTCAGTTTCTGGAGTCCGAGCAGCAGGTCTCTCGTTCGGAATTCGATGTTGATCTGATCGCCAGCAGCCCCCTCGACGGAAACTGGCAGGGAGGCATGATCGGCATCGCGCTTCTTTGCGATCGCCTCTTTCGCGGCCAATCTAATGCGGCGCACCATATCGGCGGTTGTATTCCCGATGGGCGGTAGTTCGGGAACCACCGCCTTGGTAATCCGCTTTTCGGTATCCCCTTCCGTACCTTGCTCATGAACAGCTCCGTTCGTCTTGACGATGTTTTCCATAATACGCCTCCGTTTATTTTCTATCACCCCGTGAAGGGCGTCACTCCCAATGGCGAGCATGACCGCATGTCTCACCAAATCCAATTCGTGGCTTATCCCGGCAAGCCCGGCAGAGCCCGTGGCGGCGGGTCACGATTCCGAAGGCCCGGAAGAGAGGCGTGCCGCCGAGGGAGCTGTAGACTTCCGAGACAGCCCGGGGCTCCAACGAATCGCAGGGCCCCTTCAGCATGTAAAGGAAGGTCGGCTTGATCTCGTGCCTAGGGACCTTCCGCAGGTCCACGATGTAGGCGGTCGTGAGTTCTTTCCAGGTCTGCGAGAACCAAGACTCGGACGGGTCCACGGCGTCAAGCAGCGCGTGGATGTGGGGATGAAAGCGATCTCGGACGGGCGAATAGGAGCACTCGATACAGTAGAAGCCCCCGGCACAGTGCTCACGGAAGTATTTGCGGCGACGGAGTTGATAAAAGTCCCCGGTGAGGACGCGCGGGACGCCGGCGAGATGACGAAAATCCCGCAGGGTCAAGGTCAAGAAGAACGGATTTGGCGTGCCGACCGCCGCGCGGCTCCATCGCTCGGCCAGGCGCCGCTGGCGCTGATAGCCGCAGAACACACAGAGCGGCATGTGACAGGAGAATATAAAGGAGGAGCCGCCTGGGCGCTTGCACGGGTGCTGACAGAAATCCACGCGGTCTGCCTGTTCATGGCGGCCGAGGCCGCGCAGCGTGCGGACCAGTTGCTTGTTTCTTCGGATGCACCGTGCAAGCAATGCTTGATAAGCAGGTGATATGTCGGAACGCACAATGTCGCATGAGTGACGGATTATGTTTTGGACTGTTCTCGACGGGGGAATCGGATATGCGTCTAACTCGGGGTTTGTTAAAATCCCATCGAACGATCCGGCGGTAATCAGGTTGCTCATGCCGGACAGTGTAGCGGGGGGAGGTAGTCGCCATCGAGAAAGCAAATCCCAGTAAATCCACCCTATTTACTAATCGGGGCAAATGGCCGGAATTCTCTTCCTCGACGGAGGTTGGTAAACTCCTGGCTGAATTTAAAGGGATGAGGTGCGATCCGCGGCTGCTTCGTTATCTTTGGAATCAGTACGAAGCCCCGCCTCCGGAAAGTTCCAAGATGCTGTGGAAGAAGCTGATGAAGGAAGTGGAGGTCATCGACCAGCTTCGAGATGCTATTCAAGAACAAGAACGCTACCGCCTGGTTGGTTTAGATCGGCGTGTCGATGCTCTCCAGACCGAAGTGGAAGTTGGATTGGATATCGCGACTTTGAATCTCGGGAAACAACCTAATTGGACGAGACATTACTGGGCAGCGGCGCTCATTCCATATTTGGAACTGACGACAAGAAGGCCTCAATGGAAGTGGTTGTCGGGCTGGTTGGGTGCCATCGATGGATCTTTTCTCGACACGACCCAAGTGCGGATATGGGCAAACTCTGTTCGTCGCGCGGATCGTTCTCCTAAGTACAAAGCCGCGAAGCTGGGATTGCGACGGCATGTGAATGAGCAATTGGGCGAACTTCATGAGCAACATCGACGCGATCGCGTGGCTGCGAGTTATGGGGCATTGAATGCGGCGATGTGGCTCAAACGGACACGTTCGGGAGTGGTAGACGTGGACGTTTATGTTCGGAAGGCCCACCAACGCATGCCGTTCTTCTCAATAGTACTTCCGAACGCTTCTTACCTCCGCAAATCCGTGACGGAAGCGATCACCAAAAGGAAGCACATCTAGCTATATTGGGCTCGAATTCGGTCTGCCGGAGGCAATGGCGGTGCTCCGGACGCCGTAATGGTTATCGATGGCATCGACAAGCCTCGAATCCTTCTCGACCGTGGGTGACTCCACCAACCCTGCGGGGGCGGTCAACTCTTTGGACGAATTTTAAGCTGCCGTCATTTCTATTCGCCGCTCGTCGGCGTGAACACCTCTTTCGTGGACCGTACCAACTCCAATCCCCCAGCTAGCGTTTTCCCGATCCGAGACGTATGAACACGGGCTCAATACGGGAGCAGAGTCACAACTTGGAGCGCTCCGGGAGGAGCGCATACGCGTTGGGGAGGCTAGCTTTCCGCGGGCACGATAGCGAGCTTGAGGTCCTCGGGCCGGATGCGCGTGCCGGCGGCGGTGAGATAGTAGCCCTGCATGATGAAGCGCTTCCGAAGTGTCTCGGCGTAAGCCGCCGCCTTCTCTTTCGTGGCGAATTTGCTCGGCGATGCCATGATCTGGTCCGTTTCGTTGAATAGTTGGTATTTCATTCAGGCCTCGATAGTACCAAGCAGTTCATGCAAGAGTACTCCTTCGTCCTTCCAATAGTTTATCGGTTTTACCCGCACCTGAGGGAAGCTAGTACTCGTCGGGGAGGAGGAATGTGACGATGCTCCCGCCGCCGCAGCCGCAATCGCAGCCGGCGGGGTGATCATCACGGATAGCGTAAAAGCGGAAGGGCGCTGTGATCTTGAAGGTGCGGCCTTCATCCTCGGGCAGGGTGTGGCCGACGGGGATGGCGGGGTCGCCGACGATCCAGGTCGGCTTCCCACCGTTCGATAGAGTGGCGAGGGCCAGGGCGGCCGAAGGGAATAGTGAGGACTCGAGGCCGTGCTCTTGTACGGCATTGAGATAGCCCGGTGTGCAGAAGGTCTTCACGATATAATGTAGTACGAGAACGAGGATCGGGAGATGTAATGTCGTATGGATGACGGCTTATGTTATGGACTATTCAAGGTCCAGTTTTCCCTGCCTGGAGAGAGAAGCTCATGGCGACGCCAAAAGCGAGTCTTGCCGAATCGACCTTCCCGCTCTTCTCGGCGGTATGAGCCGCCAAGCTTGCTTCTACTCTCGCGGCGAGGGTCTTCAGTTCTATATCACCAAAGCCCTTGGAGTAAACGCGCAGCACCATGCCGTCGATCAGCACCATCCGGCGTTCGCCAAAGATTCGACTCCCACACGCAGGGCATACCGTCGTTCCAGAATCTGGAATAAGGATATCGAGCGCGGTAAGAACCGCCAGTTTCCGACTGTCAGCGACGTCGAAGTAATTCTCGCAGACTCGTAGAAAGCGCTCTTCGACAGCCTCGAAGATTCGTGCGTTCTCCGAATCCGAAATGCCTTCGAGACGAATACCCTTAAAATGTTTGAGGAGGTGTCGCTGGTCTATTGCCATGTGTCCGGTCCCCTTTGGCACCTTCTGTCTACCGGATGAAGTCACCACCCATCCGATTGAAGACCGTTGCGTGGGGTTGCCGGACCTTGATTGCCCGACTGGGGCGCTGCATGCGCCGGAGCGTGAGCGCGGCTGACCCATTGTCCCCGTCCAGCATCCGGGTGAGCAGGTGCTCGGCCTTCTTGCTCCTAAGCTGGTGAGCATACCGCCACAATCCGGCCGCCGCTTGGTACCGAACTATCTTGCGCCGGTTTTCCAAGGCCGCAATGAGAACTCGTCGTGCCTTCGGGTTCCTGATGCGCCCGAGAGCCCATGCCGCCTGTTTGATTCGATCGGGGTCTTGTCCGAGCAGCGCTTTAGAGAGGTACGGTACGACAAGCGCCGGCTTCATAATGGACAATCCAAACGCCGCTCTGATTGCGACGTAGCGATTCTGGTCGTTCAATGCCGCAAGGAGCTGCTTTACGACGGCACGCGAGTTGCATCTGCTTAGTGAACTCGCGGCGTGTTCACGTCGCGATTCATCTTGAGAGTAAAGGTGATCTTGAATGGTCATCTCATGATATACGGCGTGAGTCGATTTTTTATTTTGAACGTTGATTCGTCGGCGCTTTCTTATCCTCAGCCCCTGGAATGATGGCGGAAGCGATAACCTCCGTGCCCTCGGCTGGAATGTTCGCTGAAGTCGGTTCGCTTGTAACCGGAGGACTGGACGAGCCAATCCGTGTTCTGTTGCTGACATCATTGAGCCCCAACGATCCCTTACCAACCATTACGACATTGGAAAGCAGATTGGGGACGATGGATATCACGGGGAGATTGGTGATGGGCTTAGTTGCCCGTGAGATCCACCGCTTGACCTTGCGAGGCCAGCCCGAGGAGCTACTGGATGAGGAATCCTCCTCGGTGCACATCAGCATCCGAACATACTTGGTAGGCAGCAAGTCAGAGAGGGATTCCATGAGAGTGAGAGACAGCACAATCTCTGTCTCAACAAGCACGGGGATATAAGGGCCCTTATCCATGTAACGATGTATGTCAGACCTCGTCATGTTGCGGGGGAAAGGATCGGGAGGGCAAGTAGGCCGGACGTAGGGGTGGCATTCAGCGATCTCCGTTCGGATTGAGTTTCCCCCGTGCGGCACATCCCGGGTAGTACATATCTGCATCCCACTGCACCCAGTTAGCAACACGGCAAGCAGGAGAACTTTCATCTGGATTCCCGGCCCATGGGTCGGGTCCTGGAGCGGCGTTTACTGATACATGTCATTCAGAGACCACCGCTTCTCCTTCGGATCGTCTTTCTTCTTTACCTCGGCGACCGCGTCCGATGCGGACTTGGCGGCGAGCGCGGAGAAGGCGGCGGAAGCCACGGAGGCGATAGCCGCGGTTCTTGCCGTCGCCGCCACGTCGGCTTGATGCGTGGATTCTTGGATTGCTTTCGCGGCGGACATGTTACAGCGGGCGGCCGACTCTTCAAGGCGACTTCTATAGCTTGCCGTCTCTTCCGCCAGATTATTCTCGATCATCCGTTTGGCGTCGTCATAACCAAAGAGCGATTCTTTACGCACGGCCCATCCCGAAGCTTCGGCATTCCGATCAGCGCATTGGGTCACGGCTTCGAGTTGCTCGAAGGACTTGAACCATTCCTCCATCGCCTCTCCCATTTGCGCGGCAATGGTCTCTGACTGCTTAAACAGTTCGTTGCAGAGTTCATCGGATAACGCGATCGGTCCCGTAACCGCTCCGCGGTAAATCTCCGCCTGCCGATGAACCATTCCTTGCACGATCTTCCCCGCCGCAAGGGTGGCGAGGGTTCCTGATAATCCGGGAACAATTAACATTGCCCCCGTTGTCGCCCATTCGATCGAGGACTCACTGCCGTCCAATCGCCCTGCGAGGGCGTGCAGTTTTTTCACGACGGCGATCTGGTCTTTGAGGATGGAATTAAGGGCGGCGAGCCTGCTGATATTGATCATCGTCTGTTCCATGTCTCGGAGGCGATCGTTCATCTTTCCATCCAAGACTTCCGGGTGGGCGGAACAGACCGTCCCGAGAAATCTTTCCAGCTCATCTTCTTGGAGCATTCGACCTCCTGGATGATCCGTGTTTCTGGGGCGCGCGATATGCACTTGTGTCGGCGGATTTCTCTATGAGACCCAACTCAATCAAAACGCCAGCAACTTCATTTAATTTTGGAGCTGCATTGTTTTTTACGTTCTCCGTGCATTGGGCGGATGGCGTTGGACGTGCCGACGTGCTCTCGGAGATTCTCTTCGCGCACTCTTTTTCGATCCCCGATAGATATTCACAAGCGTCCTTGAGGCGTTTGCATCGATCTCGGTAAATCCGACTGGCGTTGCCGAACGGCCAAAAGTACGGCCGATTGTCCTTGCAAGCAAGCTCCTTGTTCGCGGTCTGCATTAGGAAATCCCACTGCAACGATAGTTTCAGAGCCGACCACGCATGGTTCCACCACAAGAATGTCGCCGGGGCTACATAGGTCTGCTTGAATAAATCCCTAGCCGCGGCCAAGCGGCCAAGAAGGCGAATGAGTTCCGTGTGTTTTCCACGAACCTCCTCGCGCTCTCGCTCCAGCGACTCGTGTAGCGCGGCGACGGTGATAGGATTCTCCGAGGCCGCGGAGACAAAGACCTCACGAAAGGCGGCATTCCTCTCCGTGTAATAACGCAGGGCCCCAACCCAGTTAGATCCATATTTCGTCCGCAGCGAGAGGGTTCTCGTGACGAACTCTAGGAGCGCCTTCGGGGATTCCTTGGCCAACTTCACCAGGGGTATGCCCGCGCGAAAGGACTCCCGGTCCTCGGCGACGAAGGCATCCACCAAAGGAGCGATATCGGCCGTGGATGCGGAGGCGATCTTGTCGGCCCTGGAACTGACGAAGGCTTCCCATATGCTCTGCATCTTCTGCCTCGGTCGACGGCTCAACCTTGATCCACGCAATGCTCGGTGTCCATCTCCTGAACATGGAGCCGACCGAACATCCGGGAGTATCCTTTTTATGGATATCTCGTTTAAGGATATACCCTGCCCTACCCCACGTCAAGGGATGGGCATGAAATCGAAGAGCATTTTTACGGCCGAGCATCGAGAGATCGTGGATAAGCTGCGGAGAGCCCGTCTGGCGGCGAAGCTGACCCAAGTTGAGGTGGCGAAGAAGCTGCGTAAGCCCCAATCTTTCGTGGCGAAGCTGGAATCCGGGGACAGGCGCTTGGACATCATCGAGCTTCGCCGCATGTCTACGCTATACGGCAAGCCCCTCAGATACTTCTTCCCGAAGGATTAAACGATCGCCCACAGAACGGGCATCGAGCCATCTCTAGATTCGCTCCGAGCGGCCAGAGGGGAATGCCCAGTTCGTTGTAGCGCAGATCGTCGCCGGCGTTCACTCGGGCCATCGCCCATGTTTCGCAGCAGACCTCACCCTGGCCAGAGCATGCTGGGCAGCGAGTAATCCGTCGTTTCCTAACCGGCCGCTTCAAGCGCATAGCTTCGGTTCAGGAAACATGCGCGGGGCTCTATGGACTGGGAGTAGGATCATGGGATTCGGGCGAGCTATCCAATTTCATGGCGATGGAGCGCCACAGCCTAGAGTATCCCGCGACCAAAATACGGATCATTTCTGGCCAGATTACCCACCCGAGAGATGTGTTCAATTTTTGGTGATATTCGGCGGGCTCCTCTGCGCGATGAGGTAAATCACAACGAATCCGTTCGACTCCGGGTGTGACCTCATCCCACATTCGCATCTTCCGTAGGTCGGGTCCTCGATAGCGTCGCATGGACTGCGAGTACATTTTGTCCGAAGCGCGATCTATGGTCAGCAGCACGAGCTTGGCGTTTTCGAATCCCAGTCGCTCCTTGGTTTCCCATACGGTTTCAAGATTTCTGATGACCTGCGTCCGGTTCCCATTAAACGTTCCGAACTTGCCAATATCCGAATAGAGCTTAACTTCCACGAAGACGATAAGTTTCTTCGGGATCGTGATCTGTACATCGACTTCGGTATCCAGCTCGCCCCAAGCGATTTCACCCGCGAGTAGCTTTGTCAGCCGCTGCTTAGCCTTGACACGAGAACCAGCATCGAGATGCTTGAGAGCGGACTCTCCTTTCCTGGAAATCTCTTTCGAGAGAAATTCTAAATAGCGGTCGGGGCTTTTGTGCGGTTGCCAGAATCGAACCACTGCTCCATTCACATAGGGCGCATACTCCGCGGCAGTCTTGGGGCCGAATGCGGCTCGGAAGAAATCGACTAACCAGTCCTTGGTCGGCAGCTTGCTTAGGGCATGGAAGGTCGTAAACGTCAGCGCGTCCTCTGAATTTTCCGATAAAAGTGATTTGGCGCGGGAGCCATATTTAAAGATGAGGTCCTTGATCTGTTCATCGTCGGAGTCTAAATCAATTCCCGGAATATTGTGAGCCAACGACGAGTAGACGCGAACCCCGCTCGGCGTGATGAAACCGTTCTTAAAAAGACAGTCGTCAACCATATATGAGATTCTCCTCGGCCCAACGTGAACGGAAAGTTCGCCTAGCGCGGTGCAGCCTTGAACGGATTGTTCCCGACGGTATGGAGAGAACCGCTGCCGCCTGGTCATAGCTCAGGCCCCGCATGTCGCAGAGCGTCAGGACTGTCTTCAGTTCTTTGCGGAGCTTGCTTACGATTCGTCTGACAGCCTGCATGTCTTCCTCTCGTTCGAGGCGCTCCAACATGCCGAGTTCCTCGCTCGGAATCGTCTCGTCATAGCCGAGTTCATCATTCCCGGTCGGCCGATTCAGCGGAACCCCATTCTTATGCTCGGAGGTCCGGCACCTATCGACGAATAAATTGCGAAGCACGGTCTGGAACCAGGAGGCTCCCGATCTCGATGCATCGTAGGCCTGTTGATTGAGAAGAAGGCGGTAGGAGGCTTCCTGAACGAGCTCCTTTGCGTCTTCGGTATTCCTTGCTAGGTGCAGCGCTAGCGTATGTGCGCGTGGGGTCTCACGGAGAATGAGTTGTTCGACGGCGCCCAGGGGACGATCCGTTTCACTCATTGTTGCTCTTCGCCGTAAAGAGTTGCGGCCGAGTGTCCTTCAAGCTCAGCCAGCTTCCGTGACCGTCGAGGATTAAGTGATCGAGGACGGGAATACCGACAAGAGAGCCTACTTGGACCAAGCGCCGGGTCACGGCGAGATCCTCTGGGCTGGGCTCCATGTCGGAGGATGGATGATTGTGTCCGAGAATGATCCCCGCTGCGCCGGCCACTATCGCTGCTTTAAAAACTTCTCGGGGATGAACCAGGCTCGAAGAGAGCGTTCCGATGGAGACGGTTTCAATGGCGACCGGGACGTTTCGGGCGGAAACATGAATCACCCAAAAGTGTTCTCGATCGAGCCCATGGGCCTTGTTCGCCAAGAGCTTGTAGGCATCCGCCGGGCCTTGGATCGACGGAGGTATGCCGGAAGCTTTCCTGTCTCGGATGACGACGACACGGATCTCTCGCACTCAAACGAAATATACGAGAGGACCCTCCGATCTCGTCAGAGAGTTGCGAATCCAGTTGGCGGATTAATTTCGACAAGTAGGCAGACGTCTCCGGACCATCGTTCCAACGGATTCGTCGAGGTTTTTCCTGGAAGTCTTGGCGACCATCCGCATGAAATCTTCTCGACTCCCCCAATAGAGATCGCCATAACACGATCGGCACTGAGGTTCGTTTCTCCTGTTCGTTCTGCCGGATAGGAGGGACTCTTGAAAGCAGTCAAGACAGTGGAACGTCAACCGCAAGCCTCGTCGAGCTTCCATCCACTCAACTATACGAGGGGGACAACCCAGACCTGTTTGAAGAAGAAATGACCTCCAACGGAATTCGGCTATAAAAACTTCAATGGTCCAGGGCCCGAGCTCATATGTCAAAGTAGGGGCACCTGCGATCGTTTTATTTTAATTCCACTTTCTATCGTTGGGCTCGAAATTGTCCGCGCTGCTTGCAAGATTAACGTCCACCCTTCAAGACCGCGACATCCAAATGATCTAATGAGCCCGACATAGTATCCATCACAAGTGTCGATATTCAGGAGACAGCCAATGGCCAAAGCTTCGATCCAAGCTCTTCGTGATGAACTCGCCTCTCTCAGGGAAAGACTTCCCGCGCTGAAAGATGACGACCTGTTCGTGGCTTGGTTTCTGCGCGCCTTCGTCACGGATAGTGACGACCTCGCAACTGGAGCTGTGATTGGTGGCCCGCACGACAAGAGCGTTGATGCCGTCTTAATTGATGACCATGGGAAGATGATCTTCATTCTCCAGGGTAAGTATCGTCAAGAAATCGGCGCCAAGAATGAAAGCCGGAACGATATCATCGCGTTTGCTGATATCGCGAAGCGAATGTGCGGCGAGAAGAAAGAGTTCTCGGCGTACACAAGCGACCTTAATCCCATGGTAAGGCAACGCCTTGAGGCCGCGCGAGAGCGAATAGCGGGGAGGGGCTACCGTCTCCAACTTTACTACGTGACCCTTGGGAAATGTAGCGACGAAAACCGCCGGGAGGCCGCTCATATCGTGCGCCAAGCGGAAGGGAAGGGGGATATCGATATTGTTGATGGGCGGCGCATCCTTCTGATTCTTGGCGACTACCTTGATGGCGTTGCACCACCAGTGCCTTCGCTCGATCTTGAAATGGAAGCAGGAAGCGGTGTCCGTACCAGTGGCGTCCTGCAACGCTACGACGGGAAAGTCGATATAGAATCCTGGGTGTTCTCCATGAACGGCGCGGCCGCTGCGGATTTATACGAGAAATCCGGCGAACGCCTGTTCGCGCGGAATGTCAGAGGTTTCTTGGGCAGCACGGACATCAACCGTAATATGGAGCATACGCTTTATAAAGAGCCCGAGCATTTCTGGTATTTCAACAACGGAATAACCATGATCTGCGATAAAGCGGAGCGGGTTGGCCATTCTGGGCGAGACATCCTGCGTGTCGAGAATCCGCAAATCATAAACGGCCAGCAGACCACTCGCGAACTTCATCGGATGAGAGATCAGGCGAGGCTGGCAAGCGCCCTGGTTCGAGTCATCCGGTTACCGAGAGAGCGCGACGGCGAGGTTGCGGGATTTGAACAACTCGTAGGCAAGATCGTCATGAACACGAACTGGCAGAACAAGATCAGTGCTCTTGATCTCAAAGCCAACGATCATCGGCAGATCGAGCTTGAACGAGGATTTAAGAAGCATCACCATTTCTATCTTCGGAAGCGACGCACGAAGTCGGAAGCTCGGATTATTGCTGGCAAATCGAACCACATCATCAAGAAGGAAGAGGTAGCCCAAGCCGTAGCGGCATGCGACCTCGACCCTTCGTTGTTGCGAACAGAGGGAAAAGAGGGCCTCTTCGAAGATCGCTGGTACGACACAATTTTCCCTACAGCGGACCCGTTGTATTACCTGCCCCGGTATTGGCTAATGAAGAATGTATCGTATGCCGCGAAGGGCTATCCTGAAAGAGCTTACGCTAAATGGCTCGTGCTCCATTTCATGTGGAAACGCTTCGCGCCGATTATCCGGAAAAGAGCAATGGCCGAGGAATTCTTGCGATCTTGGGATAGCTACTCGAAGAGTTCCAGCACGCTCAATCACGCCATCCGAGAAGTATTCATAGCCGCGCTGGCCTTTTACCGTAAGAAAAGAGGGAAGGGGGAGAGGGCCGTCGACATCTCGACATTCTTTCGACATCGCGGTCTTCATACCCAGTTTGAGCAATATTGGGCCAGAGCCGCCAACCCCAAGCGTGGTATCTTGAAGAGCAAATTGCGGCGATATGAGGGCCAACTAACCGAGGAAACCGAGAATTAACGCGTAACCGGTTGAAGCGGGAATCCCGCAGCCAATATCTCGATGATAGCTGTGAGCGCTGGAAGTTTTGATCCAGTTCGACGTCGGTACCTATGATAAGATCACGATACGCACGGCCAAAGGTGCGGCCGCGGTAATATTAGGCCCTACCGGAGATTCCATGGCGACAGAAACCGAGATCCTCGATGAGAAGATGAAGATCGATGGCGATCCAACCAAGGAATTTTTCATCTTCATGCTCACAAAGGACATCGACCTAAAACGAGCCATCGCCGATCTTGTAGACAACTCGGTGGACGGCGCTCGCAGGCTTCGTCCGAATGGAAATTATAAGGGCCTATTCGTGGAAATCGAGGCGAATGCCGATCGCTTTTCGATCCGCGACAACTGCGGAGGTATTGACGTGAATGTGGCCCGCAAGTACGCGTTTCGCTTTGGCCGTCCAAAGGACGCGCCGGAAATGCTGAAGCACTCAATCGGCCAATTCGGGGTCGGTATGAAACGTGCCCTTTTCAAGATGGGTAGGATTTTCGCGATAGAGTCGACCACTAAATCGTCTACATTCACGATCCCTATCAACACGGATGTTTGGGCCAGGAAGCCCGACAAATGGGATTTCGTGTTCAAGACCGTCGACGAGAACTATCGGCTCAAGAAAGGGGAGGAGCCCGGTACGACGATCGAGGTAACGAAACTTCATAGCTCGATTGCTGAAGAGTTCGCTTCCGAGAACTTCCAGAAGCGAATGAACCTCGATCTTGCTGCAGACCACCAATTCAGCATAAACGGCGGCTTAACGATTAGTCTCAACAAGGTCGCCCTGAAGCATGCCACCCCGAGTCTCCTTGTCTCAAGGAAAATCCTGCCGGCCTTCCAAACGATCATTCTGAACGGCGCCGCACCAAAAGTGAACGTTCGTTTATATGCCGGCATCGGGGAATCCGATCCCAAGAATGCCGGCTGGAGCATCTTCTGCAATGACCGAATGATCCTCGGGGGCGATCGCACGATAAGGACGGGCTGGGGGGAGGAGGGTGTTCCGAGCTACCACAACGAGTATGCCCGGTTCAAAGGCTACGTGCTATTCGACTCGGACCGGGCCGACGCTCTTCCGTGGAATACAACAAAGAGCGGCGTCGATATGGACTCAACACATTATCGGAACGTGCGAGCGCACATGATCTCGGCGATGCGGCCAGTTATCGACTTCATGAGTCGCGTCGCTAGAGAGAAAAAACGGCTTAGCGAAGACGACGAGTCTCAATACGAGCGAATCATCCAGGAAGCGAAACCCGCGGAGCTCGAGAGCGTTAAGAAAAATTCCAAGTTTCAGTATCCCGTGCGGAAGATTACGACAGAGAAGTCGAACATGGCCAATATCCAGTACCAGCGCTCACACGATCAGGTCGAGGTGGCCAAATCCGTCTTGAAGGTGTCGAAGGCGAGCCAAGTCGGGGAGCGAACGTTCGATTACTTCTTCAACCGGGAGTGCAAGTGAGCCGAAGTAGTTACGAGCGAATCAACTACTCTCTCCGTCCGGCCAAGTGCGCCGAGCGGAAGATGTTGTGCGACGGCCTTCGACCGCTTCAGCGGCTGCGTACGTTGAAGTCCTTCCGCTACATCGGTTTTGGCTCGACTTACTTCTCCGACTTCATCCTATTCCACAAGCATCTAGGCCTCGAAAATCTTGTCAGCATAGAAAAGGACAGGAAGAATTCTCCGCGATTCGAGTTCAATAAGCCGTTCGGATACATCAAGCTGAAGTATGGCAAGTCGGGGGAAGTGCTTCCGACACTCGATTGGAATAACGCGCCTACGATCGCGTGGTTCGATTACGACAATCGCCTGACAGCGGATGTCCTTGCCGACACGAGCTATTTTATAAGCAACGCAAGCGTACCCAGCGTGCTTATCTTGACCGTTAATGTCGACCCGGAGCCGCCCGATGTCAGTGCCGTCGACCGAAATAAGTCTAGACTCGAAAGCGAGGTCGGGATCGAGAAGGTGCCCGCCGACGTCACGGAAAAGGATTTGGAAGGTTGGGGTCTAGCAAAGACGTCCTACAGAATCATAGCCAACGAAATTGCGGACAAGGTCGCCGCACTAAACGGAGGCGCGGCCAACAGGCTCCTGTTTAAGCAGCTTTTCCATTTCCACTATTCTGATGGGGCGAAAATGCTAACGGTCGGCGGACTTCTCTACGACGAAGGCCAGGATCCCGACGTGGCGTCTTGCAGTTTTGACCGTCTTGACTTCGTGCGGGGCGGCGCAGAGCCCTACGCGTTGCGAATACCGAGCCTGACCTTCCGCGAAATGCGCAAGATCGACGAAAAGCTCCCTGCCAGAAGGACTCCGCGGTTCGTCTCCATACCTATCGAGGACATCAAGCAGTACATACGAATCTATAAATATTTTCCGACGTTCGCAGAGACGGAATTGTAACCTGAACTAAACCCGGCGCAATCGTGGGCGTTTTAATTCCGTTATAACTCGATCGACGCAACGCGACGGGCTTTTTCGTACTTCATGTTCCCAGAGCCGTATGGTTCGCCAGCCCATGTGACGTAACGCTCGAACCTGCCGCGCATCGCGCATCCGGTTATTCCGAAGCTTCTTCGCCCAGTAATCATTGAGAAGCTGAATACCTTTCCTGCACCGTTTGCAGGAATGCCAGAAACAACCGTCGACAAACACCGCCAGCCTTGGCGCGGGGAATGCGAAGTCGGGCGTCCCCGGAACTTTTCCATACTGCACGCGCCAGCCCGAGAGACCTGCAACGGCCAGCGCTCCTCTGAGCCGAAGCTCGGTACTCTTGTTTCCGCGTGATCGGACCGCGGACATGATCTTCGAACGCACGGCACGGGAGACGCGATCCACTCCTAGTCCAGCGACCAGATTTGCGCTGCCATTTTCCCCAGCCGAATGCCCCAGTTCTCCATGTCCTTCTTTTTCCACGACCTGTACTTAGCCAACTCCTTCGCCAGAAACAGGTCCGACTGGGCATAAGCGGTTCGCTTCTTTGAGAATTCGGCGTTTCTGGCATCCTTATTCTTCCCGCGAGGAAGGAGGAGCAAGTTGCCAAGCCGTTCTTGATAACTCTGGAGGTGCCCCTCGTCTTCGAAGTATGCGGAATCCCAATCAGCCGGGATCGGCGTCAGCGGGAAGACATGCTCAATAGTGAGGTACTTCTGCTCGTAGGCCTCTTTCCGCAGAAGCGATTCGAGCTGGAGGAGGAGATATCGAATCTCCTTCGGGCTCGGCCGCGCCATCGCGAAGCCCGTCTCGAATTCCGTGTCCGACGGATACTGCTGGATTCGCCTTAGGTCGCCTCGGATTTGGCCCCAGCTTGTGTACTCGCCCTTCCATACCTTCAAAGCGATGTCGGCGAAGCCCTCCTCGAGATACGTGGGCTGCCGCTTTCCGATAACGGTGTAGCGGACCGTGAACTTGACCAAGCCGTGGAGCACCTTTTCCACTTGGTCGTCCGACAGCTTGAGCATTGCGGCCATCGCGAGGGGGTACCACTGTTTAGTCCCGAGGACCGACAACTGCCCGGCGTATACCTGAGATAGGGTATTTTCTGGCCAATCGTCGAACCCCTCGGGATTATCGAGGCGGATGAACTTTTCGGCGAAGTTCTGGAGGAGCTCCACGAAATCGGCGCACTTGGCTTGGCCGGTGTACTTGCCCTTGATCTTACGGAACAGCTCATGGCGTCGAATTTTCCCCTCGGTTGCGCGCCACACGAAAGTGACGAAGCCCGGGATATCGCGCCGGGAGGAAAACTTTCCCTCGAAGACGAGCCAGGCGTGTTTCAATTCCTCCACCTTCGAGCCGGCGTTACGAAAAAGATGATTCTTAAGAAGATCGACGAGCGAGAGGGGTAGTCCGCGGTCGTTGAGCGTCTCGAAAAGATCGTAGGCAGCCGCGTCGTCTGCGACAGTCACCTCAATCAGCGAGGTCTTCTCCAGCGCGATTAAAAACTTCGAGATGAAGTCGCCTTGTTGCGCCGGATTTTTTCCGACGAGGCCTTCCTCAAGTTTGTCGTGCAAGATGACGTATGCCGCGTAGAACTTAAATTTGCCGGTGCTCTTGTTCGCCTTTGCGAGAACGCGGATATTGTCTATCGTCATAGGCGGATTCCCGCCGATCAGTCCGGAGAACTCCGCGCGATCGGCGAGGTTGAGCATGACGTTCGTGGTGAGTACGCCAGTCTTGAAGTCGGGCTCCCCCAACAACTTAAGCTTGCCCTCCGGGTGAATTTTCACGCCCTGCCCCTTGAGCTCTACGGCCTTGCGGTACAGGACGCAGGCCAACATCGTCGCCGTCGCCAAACGTTGCTGGCCGTCGATAATATTGATCCTGCCTGCCGTGTCAGGGTCTTCCTCGCAGTTTAGGACGATAGTCCCGATGAACAGCCTGTCGTTCGTTCCGTTCGCGATATCGGCGCAGTCCGCCCAATACTGGACAACCTGGTTCTCCTCCCACTCGTAATTGCGCTGGTGGGCAGGGACGGCATATTTCCTGCCGCTGGCGAGTACGGCGCCTATTTCGTTCTCCATGGCAGCGTATTTCCGGACCGAAGTCATCAGAGTTCTCCTTGCGCCGCTACGCGGGGATCTGGACCTTTTCCGAAGAGGCGGGCGCCGGTATGACGGTACCGCGTTTACTGCCAACCGGCTTGGCCAATCTCTCCCGAGCCTGCGATACCGGGAGGCGGAGCCATTCGGCCGTTCCGAGCTCCTGCTCTATCGTGACTCGGGAAGGCGTGAGGCCTATCGCTTGAAGCACTTCGGATCCGACGGCTCGGGCAAGGGGCGGCGGCACGGAATTGCCAACCTGTCGAAAGCCATGCCAGATGGTTGTGTGGAAACCGAACCAGTCAGGAAAGCCATGCAATCGGGCCGCCTCCCGCACGCAAATGCAACGAGACTTCTCTGGATGTATCGGGCGTGGCGCCGAGAATGAGCCGCGATCACTGCCGGAGCCCGCCCTCAATGTCGGAGCGAGACCATCCCAGGCCAGCCGCATGAATCGGCTGACCGGCTCAACGGTCCCCTGCTTAGTCGCGCGGAAGCGTGCTCTTGTTTCGGGTGTGTGTCGTGCCCGTCTGAAACCAGTAACCAGTTTGGGACGCTTTCGGGGTATTGAAAAATCATTAGGATCAATGGCCTCGCCACGAAGACATAGAGCGTAGGCGCTGCCAACACCGTACCTCGGTTCGAGCATGTCCGTCGAGAATAGCCTGACGTAGTCTTCGATCGGCGGCAAGTCGCCGATCGCATCTTCCACTGTGGGGGCGGGCGCGCCAGTCGCCTTCGGATATTCGGGCTGCCGAAATCCGCGGCGCGATCCGACTAAAAACACCCTTTTCCTGCTCTGGGGCACTCCGAAAGCCGACGCGTTGAGAACCTGGATGGGAAAGCGGACCGAATACCCTGCGTCCTTGAACGATTCGAGAAGGTGCCCCACGAACGATCCCATCTCTCCCTGAACGAGGCCCTCGACGTTTTCCATGACGAAGTAGTGTGGCCGAAGACCTTCGACCATACGTAGAAACTCAAAGACAAGCGAGTTCCTGGCGTCGGTCGTCTCACGATGACCCATGGTGCTGAAGCCCTGGCAAGGAGGGCCACCTGCGAGCAGGTCGAGCTCGCCTACGTCGAGGGCGCACGCCTGAAGGATGTCCTCGGGCTCAACCTTCGAGAGGTCCCGGCACAGAGTGGCGGCGCTGGGGAAATTGTATTGGTGGGTGATCGCGTGAACCGGGTCCTTCTCGACCGCAGCTACCACGTCGAAGCCCGCCTGTTCTAACCCAAGCGAGAAACCCCCGACGCCTGCGAAAAGGTCGATCGCCCGAGGGCGCATGCGTTGATTCTACATTTCTACCGAGCGGTTCGCCGTCGGCATCTCGTCTCTAAGCAGAATTCGGGCAGGACAACAAGTGCCTCCACGACGGCGAGGTAATCCTTTCTCGACACATTCGCGGGTCCACCAAGTCTCTGCCATCGATTTTGAACAAGGGATATTGAGCGGACCGCGGTCTGTTGCCGGCCAATGATTCATTCGTGGGCTGGCGAAGACGTGATTTCCCGCCTACAATTCAACGAATTATAAGCCCCATATGAAAATTTCCCCAAACAAGCGAATCTCTTTTGAAGATCTAGGGGGCGCGAGCTTAATCGCGGACGCTGAATACGTAGGCGGACTACAAACCAATTTGGGGGCCGAGCCATTATCAAAACTTCTGGGCGTTGGTAACCAGGGCGGATTCCGATACATTCGAAGGAAGGATAAGATCACTCTCTGTGCGCTCATCTCCTCCCTCAGCGAGCCAGACTGGCCCGATACTCTCGACCTCGAAAAAGGGCTGTTTCTGTACTACGGGGATAATCGGATTGCTGGCCAGGGGCTTCACGAGACCTCTAGTCATGGGAACGAGATCCTACGCGATGCGTTCAATTCGGTCCACCAAGGAGACCGAAAGTCCTGCCCCGCGTTCCTTATCTTCACGAAGGTTGGAGAGCGAAAAGGCCGGAACTACCTATTTCGAGGATTGGCCGTTCCGGGCGGCAATGGTCTGGGGCCTCATGACGATCTGGTTGCCATCTGGAAAGCAGATTCGCAGGGGAACCGCTTTCAGAATTATCGCGCGATCTTCACGATACTCGACGCCGCAGAGATCGATAGGAAATGGCTACATGACTTGCAAGGCGGTCTCATGGAAACCGAGAACGCTCCTGCGGTGTGGAAGAAATGGGTCGATTCCGGGAAATATACGCCCCTTTACTGCTCACCCATCCACAGACATCGTTCCAAGCAAGAGCAACTGCCGCAATCTCGTCTAGAGTGGGACCTCCTCGCGACCCTCGTTAGCTTCTATAAAAACCATTCGAGTGGAGAGTATGCTTTCGAAAAATGCGCGGCGGAGCTCTGCATGCTCGCAGACCCCAAGATAGTTCGCCTAGAACTAACCCCGCCCCGTCGAGACGGCGGCCGAGACGGTATCGGGATATATCGCATCGGGACTGATCGAGCTAACATCCAAGTCGAGTTTGCCATGGAAGCAAAATGCTATCCACCGGCTTCATCGAACGGAGTTAAGTTGACCTCTCGTCTGATATCGAGGCTCAAGCATCGTCAATTCGGATACTTCGTGACGACGAGTTATGTCGGAGATCAGGCGTATCAAGAGATTGTCGCTGATTCACATCCGGTCGTCGTTTATTCTGGCGGCGACATATCGAGAATCCTACTTACCGCCGGAAAAGATACTCCGGAAAAACTGACTGCTTGGTTAAAGGGTATAGATTAAGACGGCGCGACGGGGAAACTGATCGGACCTATCGCGGCTATTCTTACGCAACGAGGTACATGGCGATGAATCAGGCGCCGAAGAACTCATGACCTTGAATGTCCCTGGCCCCATCAAGGTGGTGATCCTCACTACGATGCCAGACGAATTGGCGGTCGACATTTTCATCAGCCAATACAAACATCAATTAGGTGACCCTGCGATAATACTCGACACGATCGAAATGAAAAGTACGAATGAAATGCTCGCTGGCTTTCAGCGGGCCGGAGAGATCGAATGTAGTGCGATATTATTTGTCACGCACGGCGATGAGATGGGTCAACCAGGTTTTGTCGATCCCGACTTCGACGCACTTGACCTCAATTTGCGTCGTGAACGAAAAAGGATGTTTCTCAATTGGCGTAACATGAGCAATTGGTTTCGAACAGCCTTCGACAACCGAATCCTGATGCTGGCCGTATGTAATGCAGGCGTAGGTAACTATGCCCACGCCCTCCTGCATGCGGGGATGGCGTTGCACGTACTAACGGCGTATGAAGGGAAGGAAATAAATTCCGTTGATGGGGCAAAGGCCTTTGCACATTTCACAAAACAACTTCACAATTCAGGTCGTAGCCGTATCACGCCCGGTCACGTCGAACTGGTCATGAACTCGGTCGAAACAAGTTATCCTGGAATATTGGATCTCTGGCCATACCGGGGAGGTCTTGAGTCACAGAAATACCTTCCTGTCCACCGCCGCTGATGCGAATTCCTTTATTTGGAGACACCATATGCCTACAAATGGTCCTGCCGGCGGCTACTTTTCCTTTTTAAGTCGAGAGTACGGCCTGCGAACAAGAGCGGAATGGGCCAGTTTCTTGGGGGTCACTCTGGGGCGGGTCAGTCAGTTGCTCAGTGCGAGTCACATCGGAGATAGGACTTGGAATACGCTCCTATTTCCCATCTATCACAGGGAAAGGGTCATAGGGAAGGAATCTGGAAGGGCGGACAATGCTTCGCGACTGATTGATGTAGCGAAAGCCATTCCGGGAATTGTGACACAAACAAAGCTATCAGCCAGGCTGGGAATTACTCAAGGGGCTGTCGCTCAATGGAGAACGGGATTCAGCGCGATCCCGCTCAAGCAGATTCGAAAAATCATGGCCCTGTTTGCAAGCCAAAATGCGCTCAAGATAAATGCCCTGATTGAAATGCAGCCGATCGAGCCGACGCGTCCTCACCGCAGGTGGTACTTCTTTGACAACACTTCGCGTGGTGATTCGATCAGGAGAAAATTGACTGGGAAAAAAGGTCTCTACTTCTATTTTGACAGCCGCGGAATCGTTTCTTATGTTGGACGAGCCGAAAAAACCCCACTAGATATTGAAGCCGAAACTCGACTTTCGCAAGAAGTTAAGCGAATTAAACACTGGGAAGGGCTGGCAACCGGTAGAAGAAATTCAAAGAGAACAATTAGGCAAGGAGACATCGCGCGATTTCTGTCAGTCTACGAGGTAACGCCAACGAATAGTATCTCAATGCTGGAGGCAATGATCATACGAGTCACTGCGAACGTCGGTCTCAATAACCGACTGGAAAGAATTTAGGTGATGAGGAGAGATTCTTATGCGCCTAAACTACGCGCGGAAACCTGTGCCCAAATTGTGCCTAAGAGGGTCCAAACCCAGCACAATCCGTCAAAGTCGTCGAACAGGCCGCGACCCGCTTCTCGACGAGAACGTCTCTAAAAGGGATGCCCCCGGCTGGGCTCGAACCAGCGACCAACCCGTTATGAGCAGGCTGCTCTAACCAACTGAGCTACAGGGGCGTGTGTGTATTTTACAGTGTTTTTCGGGTCAGTGGGGGGACAGCCGACGCGGATTGTGGCCAAAACGTGGCCAAGAACACGCATGCGTGTGGTTCGTTACGGCAGGTTACTTCCAGACGTGCCGCCATTGAGTTCGGATTCGATAATACGCTCAAATCGATCAATTTTGGAAAAGCCGGATTCTGGTTGTTTCCAGATTGGTATTTCAGGGACCAATTTAGCCAATTCCATCAGTTCCTTGATCCATCCCGGAATGATCCGCTCGAATTTCTCTCGATCCGTTGATTCCATTGAGACAACAATATTGCAGCCTGCAGATGCGCGGATAGTTTCACGTTTTCCGGCCCATCCGGAACTCAAAATGATGCTCGTTCGACGGTCGGAAGCGGGAATCAAGACTAGATCGCTAAACCACGGTTCGGCGCAAAGTCCATTGAGCATGTTCCGGAAGCGATCCTGCTTTAGAAGACCTGCCGCTTTGTCCGGGACGTCGGATTGCAGGATGAGGTCCTTCGTTAACCCATAAATCTCGGAGTCAATTCCGGTAAATCGAGGAAATATATTCCGGATGCTGAAGATCAAGCCCCATGATTTTCTCCTAGCGACGAACGTAAACGGTGGATCAATAGGCAAGAAGATAACTGCTAATCCCCGTCGCCATAGATTCAAATTAATCTCTTGGCCATCGAGGGTTCCACGAATTTGGCGGCTTTGGTCGCTAAATCTTGTGGTGTTTTGAGAGGATTCGAGCGAGGTGAGAGGGCGATACATTTGCCCCGTCGTCATCATCGCAAAGGGAGCGTTGCCAGATTTCTCGTGCCACTCCGACGGACCGAAAAGAGAGTTCGCCAAAAGATGAATATTCTCGACAGCGGGTTTCCATGAGGATACGACTCGGAGGCATGCATAAACGAGTGCCAGGATTGGAAGTCCCAACACAAGCAGCACGAGCAACAGTAAGTGCACCGATTGCGCCGGCGTCAAAATATTCACCATAGTTTATAGGGTACTAAGATCGTGTCGATACACGCCATTCCGCTGATGCGGCTATGTCCGTGGCATAGATCGTCGAGATCTCTGATCCGGCTCACGACTGATATAATCGAGAGCCATCATGACTAACAGGGACGACCAGAACCGATTTCTTCTCTATACCGCACCGAACGGGGCGGTGAAGGTCGACGTATTTTTCAAGGACGAAACGGTCTGGTTGACGCAGAAGGCGTTAGCGAAGCTATTTGGGGCAGAGCGTTCGGTCATCACGAAGCATCTGCGTAACATTTTCAAAGAGAGCGAGCTGTCCGAAGATTCAGTATGTGCAAAATTTGCACACACTGCCGAAGACGGGAAGACCTATCGGACGAACTACTACAACCTCGATGCCATCATCGCTGTCGGCTACCGGGTAAACAGCTTTCAGGCTACCCAGTTCCGCATCTGGGCGACGCAGACGCTCCGCGAGTTCATTATCAAGGGATTCGTGATGGACGATGAGCGGTTGAAGCAAGGCAAGGGGGTCTTCGGCAAGGATTACTTCGACGAACTGCTGGAGCGCATTCGGGAAATCCGTACCAGTGAACGGCGCTTTTATCAGAAGATCACCGACATCTACGCCCTCTCGCTGGACTACAGCGCCGATTCGCCGTTGACCAAAGAGTTCTTCGCCACCGTGCAGAACAAGCTGCACTGGGCGATCACGGGGCAGACGGCGGCGGAACTCATCTACACCGCCGCCGATGCGACCAAGATTTACATGGGCTTGACGACATGGAAGCAAGCGCCGAGCGGCAAGATTCTGAAGTCCGATGTCGCGGTAGCCAAGAACTACCTGAACGAAGCGCATGTGAAGGAGTTGAACCGCATAGTCTCTGCTTACCTCGATTTGGCGGAGAACCGAGCCGAGCGTGGCATCCCGACGAAGATGGCCGACTGGGTGGTGTTCTTGCACAGCTTTCTGGAACTCTCGAACTATCCGATTCTGCAAGACAAGGGCAAGGTGAGTGCGCTGGAAGCCAAGCTCAAAGCCGAAGGGGAGTACGAGGTTTATCGCCAGCGGCAGGACGTGGAATACCGCTCGGACTTCGACAAGGAGATCAAACGCATCGAGGGTCGGAAGCCGGAGAAGTAGCCGTCGGGCTTACACGCATTCGTGTGGCCAAAGTGTGGCCAAACTTGCCGGGAAACAGCGGGAAAGGACGCGTAAGGGCGGGAAACGTCGCGAAGCGATTTTACACGCATCCTCGTCGAGAAACCTGATTCTCCGAGGAGAAATCCTACACGCATCGCGGAGCGTATTACCGTTATGAGCAGGCTGCTCTAACCAACTGAGCTACAGGGGCGTGTGCCGTATTTTACTGAGTTTTTCGGGTCAGCGGGGGAGTCGCTTGCGCGGAACTTGTGGCTGCGTGTGCCGATTTTTCTTATCCTGTTCGAATGAAGGTCTTGATCGCCTTACGCTCTTTCGGTAATTGAACGCCCATGAATAAGCGCAAACTCGGCCGCTCCGGCCTCTCCGTCGCGCCGTTGGCGCTCGGCGGCAACGTCTTCGGCTGGACCGCCGACGAGAAGACCTCGTTCGCGGTGCTGGACGCTTTCGTTGACGCCGGCTTCGACCTCGTCGACACCGCCGACTGCTACTCCTATTGGATTCCCGGCCACAAGGGCGGCGAGTCGGAAGAGATCATAGGCCGCTGGCTCGCGCGGAGCGGCAAGCGGGACAAGGTCACGCTGGCCACGAAGGTCGGCGTCGAATTCGGCGGCCGCGGCGGCCTGCGCCGGACGCGGATCTTGGAGGCCGTCGACGAGTCCCTGCGCCGCCTCCGGACCGACCGTATCGATCTGTATCAGGCCCACCGCGACGACCCGACGGCTCCTCTCGATGAGACGCTCTCCGCCTTCGCCGAGCTGGTCCGCGCCGGAAAGGTCCGCGCGATCGGCGCGTCCAACTACGAAGCCCCGCGCCTCGCGGAGGCCCTCGCCGCGAGCGCGCGCCTCGACCTTCCGCGCTTCGAATGCCTCCAGCCCTGCTACAACCTCTGCGAGCGTGCCGGCTATGAAGCCGCTCTCGAGCCCCTGTGCCGGCGCGAGGACGTCGCCGTTATCCCTTAATATGGACTCGCGAGCGGTTTCTTGACCGGCAAGTACCGCACGGCCGCCGACCGTGCCGGCCGCGCGCGCGGCGGTCACGTCGAGAAGTATATGAACGAGCGCGGTTTCCGAATCCTCGCCGCGCTCGACGCGGCCGCGTCAGCGCTCGGCGCCAAGCCTGCCTCTGTCGCGCTGGCCTGGTTGATGGCGCGCCCGGGCGTCGCCGCCCCGATCGCGAGCGCCACGAGCGTCGAACAGCTCGCGGATTTGATCTCCGCGGCGCGGCTGACGCTGTCCGTCGAGACGATCGCCGACCTGGACCGCGCGAGCGATTGACGCGGCGGCGAGCGCAACTCCACCGCGCCGTTCAGAGTTCCGGCGTCCCGCGGCGCATGTCTTCGAGCTCGTGGAAGGAATCCAGCATTCCGTGGTAAACGAGGTGCAGGGCCTGGTCGCCCAACTCCAGCATGAGGCGAAGCGCGCTGGTCTTCATGCCGCCCACGTCTCCGTTTAAATCCATCGCGCCTTCCTTTTCGAGACGGACGCGCTCCACGACCGGCAGGCTCCGGCGGCGCGCCAATTCGGTCAGCACCGTCGGGGACAGTCCCGCGAACTTTTTCGTCCGCCGCAGCGCGACGAGCGTCGTCCGCGCCCGCGCGCCGGAAGCGCCGGCGACGAACGCGTGGAACCGCTCAAGCCGCGCGGGAATCCCCTCCAGCGGCCCGCTTCCCCACGTTTCATCGGTCGACGAGAGCGCGGGATTGCGTTTCCACTCGGCCAATTTTTCGGCGAACCCCGGTTGAGCCGATTTTTGCTGGACGAAAGCCGACATGAACGCGAAAGCCTCGTCCTCGGAGCCGTGGGACTGCATCGCGGCCTTCTCGTCCGCGTCGAGGCCCCGGCGCGTCAGCGTCAGGTCCTCGCGCCGTCGCACGGCTTCCCGCACTAAATGAGGGGAAATGAACAAGACGAATTCGTCGAGCAGCCCGGGTTCCGCGACCAGGTCCGCGAACGTCCGCCCGCGAGCGTGGAGAAACTCGCGAGCCGATTCCTCGCCGACCAAGATCGCGTCGTCTTCGGGCGAATAGCGCGCCGAGTCGACGTAGGGCGCGAACTTGAATTTCGACGGATGCGAGGGATCGATCAAGGTCGCCGCGCTCGTGCCGGCGACCGCGCGACTCAAGGACGAGCCCAGCCGAGACGCCACGGTTTCCAGCGCGCGTTCCCGCGCCTGGTCGTCCGACAAGACGAACGCTTGCGCGGTCAGCTCCGAGCCGCTCAGGGCGCCCGCCTCCTCCCGGGCCTTCTCCAGAGCCTTAAACCGGCGTTCCTCCTGGTCCGCGACGGCCTGCAGGCTCTCGGCCTGTCGTGGATCCATGTAAGGCGCCGCCTCACGGGAGAAATCCTTCATCGCCCGCGCGCGGCTCTTTCCCTGCGGATCGTTCCTGAACTTGGCCTCGTACAGCGCGGAAACGATCTCGGCCGACCGCTGGAACGGCGCCAATTTCGTCCACGATGCCTCTGTCCAGCCTTTCGCCCGAAGCAGGTCGCCCACGGTTTCGCCCAATTTCTTCCACGACATGAGGGCGATGCGCAGTATCCCCGGATCCCGGAGAATCTCCGGGTGGTTCGTCGCGAATTCCTCCAGTCCGCGCGCGTCTTTGAAGAACGGCAGGTCCTGTCGCGCGATCACGGCTCGGCGCAGGGAGATTTGGTCGCCCTCGAATTTCTTGAGCACCTCGGCGGCCTCGGCGAGCTGATGGGCGCGGGCGACGACGAGCTCGAATTGAGCCGGGCGATGGGTTCCCAGCCAGTTCATGGCCGCGTCGTCGTTCAGCAGGTGTTGCGAAGCCTTCAAATCGCCGCCCATGACGGCGGCCATGTAGCCCAACGGCGAGGCGGGAGTTCCGTCCGCGATCGGCCCGTCCACGACGACGGCTCCAGCCGGGAAGGCCGGAGCCAGGGACACCAGGGCGGCGAGCACGTAAGCTCTCATCGTCTTCGGAATGATAGGTCCGGAAACACGGGTCCGGGAGGGTCCTCCAGCCCCAAATCGGGTAGGCCCTTTGCCTCCTGTTCCCGCCCCTTCGACCCAGCCGCTTTATTGAATCTTGGCGGCCGGCGGGGGGAGTCGAATCTTGTCCAGGCTGAATATCCGCGCGATCACGGCGTCGACCAGCCAGGTCGGAGCGACGTGGGCCAGCAGGATGACCAACTCCAGAGAGCGCGGCTGCATGTAGCGGGCGCGCGGCCGCGGCGCCGTCGCCGCGCGAACGATGTCGCGCACGACGACCTCCGGCTCCATCATGTGCCGCTCGGCCAGCTTCTGCATCCGGCCCACGTCCGCGAAGCTCTCCGCGTACGGAGAGTCCGCGGAAACGAGCCGCGTCGAGTCGACCAGCCGGTCCACGAACGGGGTGCGCACCGGTCCCGGCTCGATCACGCTCACCCGCACGCCCAGCGGCCTCAGTTCCCACCGGAACGCGTCCGAAATCGCCTCGACCGCGAACTTGGCGCCGTGATAGGCGCCGACGTAAGGCAGGCTCATTTGCCCGCCCGAGCTGGACACGTTGACGATCCGGCCCGATCGACGTCCGATCATCTCCGGCAGGAAGGCCTGGGCCATCGCGACGACGGCGAACACGTTCGTCTCGAAGTGGGCGCGAAGGTCGGCGCTCGTGACCTCCGCGAGCGGAGCGGCGCGCGCGAAGCCGGCGTTGTTGACGAGCACGTCGATCCCGTATCCCCGGGTCATTTCCAGCACCGTCCGGCGCAAGGCGGCGATGGAGTCGGCATGGTCGACGTCGAGCGGCAGGAAATGGACCGTGCCGGGCGGGAATTCCGGGGCCAACTCCTTCATTCTGCGTTCGTTCCGGCCGGTGGCGAACACCGTCCAGCCCAGTTTCGCGAAACTCCGGGCGGCCTCCAACCCGATTCCCGACGTCGCGCCCGTGATCAGGATATTTTTCATGGGTTGCTGCAGATTCTACATGAGTTTAAGTATTATGAACGGATGCCGAGAGTCGCTTTCCCGGAACGCGGCGCGAAGATCGGGCGCGTCGCGCTTCTTGCCCTCGTCGTTGGAATGACGCCGCGGATCGCACCGGCGCAGACCGACGAGATCGAGGTTTACGACGGCTCCATCGCCGCGCCGGGCGTGCTCAATCTTACGCTCCACGATAATTTCACGCCCGACGGCCGCAAGACCCCGGCCTTTCCCGGCGCGGTGATCTCCGATAAGTCGCTCAACGGCGTGCCCGAGTGGGCTTACGGCGTGACGGAGTGGTTCGAGGCCGGGCTCTACCTCCCCCTCTACAGCGTGGACAAGGACCAGGGCGCCAAGCTCGACGGCGGCAAGCTGCGCGCGCTGCTCGTCGCGCCTCACAACGAGACGCGGACGTTTCTCTACGGCGTCAACTTTGAGTTCAGCGCGAACGCCAAGCAATGGGACCAGAAGCGGTTCACGTCCGAGATTCGGCCGATCGTCGGGTGGCATCTCCGCCCGGTGGACATCGTCATCAACCCTATCGTGGACACGTCCTACGACCGGGTCGGGAACCTGGAGTTCGTTCCCTCGGAAAGGGTCGCGTACACCGTGTCCAAGACCTGGACGGTGGCCGCCGAGGAGTACGGCGATTACGGGACCTTGCGCCGATTCCAGTCGCCGGGCCTGCAGACGCACCAGCTCTACGGCGTCGTGGATCGCGCCGGGAAGGCGGTCAACGTCGAGGCGGGCGTCGGCTTCGGCCTGACCGGCGTCTCGGATCGCGTCACGTTGAAGCTGATCTTGTCG